>OLHR01000535.1_pt1 | contig 10938 bp, 6 predicted proteins | sample 1609291 | NCBI WGS metagenome assembly OLHR01 (sample SAMN05416707, study PRJEB24817) | seawater metagenome | isolation source: Sea water | place: Canada:Atlantic | collected 2013-07 | reverse complement strand
TCTACACCTCTCTATTCGTCGGCAGCGTCAGATGTGTATAAGAGACAGCCTATAGAAAATCATTATTTATAAAATAATTTGATGTAATTTCAATTCTATAAAGTGTAAAATTGTAAAACGTTTAATTTTAATAGCCTATAGCGGTATCATCACCTCTATGATCAGCTCCTCCTTCTAGTTTTCCATCGGCTAATATTCTAATACCATCAACTTTTCCAAGAATAATTGAGTTGTTTTCTATAACTTGATAACCTTTTATTTTTAAATAATTTAAAGAATCTTTAGGAAAAGAATTGGGTTCAAATCTAATAATATCTGGAAACCATTGATGATGAAACCTTGGAGCATCAACTGCTTGTTGCATGTCCATATCAAATTCATAAACATTTAAAATGGTTTGTAGTACTGAAGTTATAATAGTTGCTCCGCCAGGAGTACCTAATGTCATCCAAAAAACTCCATCTTTCTCTACAAGGGTTGGAGTCATAGAGCTCAGCATTCTTTTTTGAGGGTCAATAGCATTCGCTTTTCCCCCAATTAATCCATACATATTTGGTTCACCTGGTTTTGCACTAAAATCATCCATTTCATTATTAAAGAAAAACCCTAATTTATTGGAATAAAGCTTAGAGCCAAAGGCAGCATTTAATGTTGTGGTTACCGCTATTGCATTCCCAAACTTATCTACAATTGAATAATGTGTTGTTTCATCACTCTCATATCCAGGAATGATACCATAACTCAAGCTATCTGAAGAAGTCGCTTTATCAAAAGAAAAATTATCCATGCGACCTTTTAAGTATTCATCACTTATCAATTCATCCATAGGTATATCAATAAAATCAGGATCTCCTAAATAAAAACTTCTATCGGCATAAGCTCTACGTTCAGCTTCTGTTAAAATTTGAATTGTTTTGGTGCTATTATGTCCATAAGACTTTATTGGGTAAGGTTCAATAAACTTTAATATTTGAGCCAAACAAATACCACCGCTTGATGGTGGAGACATGGAAATAATTCTTAAATCTTTATAGCTAAAAACAATAGGCGCTCTCCATTCTGCCTCATATGCATTTAAATCCTCCATGCTTATAATTCCATTTTTAGATTGTAAAAAATCTACGATAGCTTTTCCGGTTTCTCCTTGATAGAATTCAGCCCTGCCATTTTCTGAAATTCTTTTTAAGGTATTTGCTAAAGCTATATTTTTTATAGTGTCTCCAGTTTTGTATTCTTTGGTGTATAATGATTCACTATTATTTGTTTTAAGAAAAGACGCTTTAAAATAAGTAATTCTCTTTGCTTGTTGTTCAGTAAGGACATAGCCATTGGTAGCTAATGCTATAACGGGTGCTATAATTTGTTCAATGGGTAAAGAACCTAGTTTTTCGTGAACAGCAAAAATACCAGCAATGGTACCAGGAACTCCTACTGCTAGGGCACCTACTTTACTTTTATTGGATATAAAATCACCGTCTTCATTTAAATACATATTTCTAGAAGCATGAATTGGAGCTTTTTCTCTATAATCAAGTGCTCCGATTTCTCCCTCTATAGTTCTGTATATCATAAATCCGCCACCAGCAATATTCCCAGCTACTGGAAAGGATACTGCTAAGGCAAGCTCGGTTGCAACCATAGCATCAAAAGCATTCCCGCCATTTTTAAGTATTTGGATTCCAATTTTTGAAGCTTCTTCTTTGGCAGAAACGACCATTGCACTATCTACAATAACGCTTTCTTTTACAATTTCTTTTTTAACACTTGCTAAAGTTAAGTTTTGTTCAACTGCTACTTTTTTATTTTCTTGTTTGCAAGAAAAGATAAGTATGGCTAGTAATAGGATAATTATTTTTTTCATAAATTTTCCAATTCTATTATTTTATGATTAGAAAAAACTCTTAATTCTTCAAAAAAAGAGGTGAATTCATTTTCAAATTCTTCGTAATATTCTTCTAATTCTATCACTGCAAAATTCATGTTAGAGGTATTGTTGGTGCGTCTATTCATTTTTACTAATATCTTGCTAATTCCTTCAACTGTCGCATAACTAAGAAGCCAATTATCTGAAATCATATAGGACATCATTCTTTTAATTCTTGGAGTTAAGATATTAAAACTATTGCGCAATAATTCATAAAACTTTTCAATGTATTCTTCTAAAGGTTGCTCGTGATAATTATTCCAGTTTTTTGCTAGAAAGTGATCGTATAAAATATCAACAATTACTCCGCTATAATGGCCATAGTTTTTGTGCAGTCTTTTAGTGCTTAATCTAACAGTAGGGTGGAAGTCTGTAAAACTATCAATTCCTCTATGTAAAAGGATTCCCTTTTGAATTTCTTTTGGGAATGCAGTGTACTTTTTACCTTTGATCTCATCTGCAATAAAGTTACCAATAGTAATCCCTTCATTCTCGTTGGAAAGGTAAATATGAGCAAGATAATTCATTTAGAGTTTCTTATTGTTAATGCTAATCTATGTTAGTTTATTATATCAAAATATAAAATACTTTGTCAGGATATATTATAATTACTATTTGAAATATTTTCTAAAATATAAATACACCAATAATACTGATAAATGACAATTGGGCTTCGACTTAGTGGCCTTGTGTATATTATAATGTAAATATATATAATATAGAATGAAGTTTTGTTAGAAAAGCATGGAAGTATTCAATGGCAGTAATGTTTAAGAAGAAAAAAGCAAGTATAAAAGTATGTAAATAAGGTTCTCACATTATATAACCACTACGCCGAAGATGCTATACATAAAGAAAAGAGCATAACTAACTAAAGCTACACTCTTTTTCATAACAACAATTCAAATAATCAAACAACATAAGATTCAGCTGACCGATGAACCTTACAAGCAACAAGATACATTGCATAAAGTGATTGTATTACTAATGAATTCATAAAACAATCCTAATGAATTCACAAATATTATTTTTAAAGGTTCTTAAATTTGTGGTAATGGTTACAACAGAGTCATAATTTTATTTACTTACTTGCTTCAATTTTGTGTAATTATCTACTGAAAACATTTTAATTTATAAATAATATTGTGTAAAAAACCACCTATTATGTATGTGAAGATAAAGTTTGTGATCTTCAAGTTTATAATTTTAATGAGGCGTTACTAAGAATTTATACGCGTAAAATTGACACTAGATAATACTATTATTCACCCACCAAACTATTTAATTTAGCCACTGCTATTTGATAGTTTAATTCTGCAGCTAGTTTATCCGCTTTTGCGCCTGACATATCTGCCCTCGCTTTAAACATCATTGATGATAATGCTTCTCCAGCTTCAACAGCATTTATGGTAAGTATAAGCTCTTCCTCTCTTGCTTCGTAAGCCTTTTCAGCTGTTAATATTAAAGATTCGGCATAACTAATATTTTTATAGGCCTGTTGTATTTCACCTTGTAACGTAAGCATTTTGTATTCTAGGTTATCCAAAGCTTCATTATAGATAGCATTTCTTTGTTTTACAACAGAAGCGCGCTCACCAAAATCAATTAAAGTCCATTGGAAATTCAGTCCTGTAAGTAAATATTGGTTCGCATACAAGGGTATCCCATAATTATAATAATATTGGGCAAAAAAGGATAACTCTGGAATGAATGCTTTCTTGGCAGCTGTGATTCCCAACTCCGATTTATCAAGGTCTGCAAACGCAATTTTCAGTCCATAATTTTTTTCAGAACCTTGTATGTAATATTCTTGTATTTCTCCAACAGGTTCAAAGTCTAGAATGGGTAATTCCAAATCTGGTTGATAAGAATATTGAGCGCCTATTAACTGGTTAAAGGAGGAGATGTATTGGTCTTTTAGATTCTCTTCATATAATAACTCTTGCGCTGCTTCAAAAACCTCTGCTTTGGCAGAGGTAACATAGAGGTATAATAACTCTCCTGCTTCATAAGCATTGTTAGCATCTTGATATTCAGATTTTTTATATTCAACTTCTTGTAGCGCTTCATTAACTTTTGCATCCTGAATCAGGATTCCATAAAACAATTCTTTTACACCAAGTCTTATTTTTGATTTTACACCATCATATTGTAATTTACTTATTTCAACATCTAACTCTGCAACTTTCCTACCTGTATTAATTGATGTTAGCTGAGTTATAGGTTGATAAATAGCAGCATTTGATTTTACTACAAAATCATTAGCTCCTAAAAGGGTTATTTGCCTTGAGGGAAGGGGGTAGTTATCGATTAACCAATCATCAATAACTTCATCATCTACAAGTTCATCGTATAATCCATTTAATTCACCCTTATTAATATACAGATTTGGATCACTATTGTATGCGCCAACACTTTGTATTTCAATTCTGGGAAAATAATTACTTTTCATTTCACTGAGCTTTCCCTCACTACCTAGGATGCGTTGTTGAGATATTTTTATTAGTTTATTTTCATTAAGAGCCATTTCCAATGCCTCATCCAGCGTTAATTTACCCATTACTTGGGAAGTTAGGTTTGCAGAAAAACTAAAAAAGATGGTTAGTATAAATATATTCAAAATCCGATTCATAAAGAGCGTATTATTTATTTTCAATACTTTTTGCTGATTTTATAAACCAGGCATAAAAAACTGGTAAAACCATAAAATTAACGACCATTGAGAATACTATTCCAAATGCAAAAACACTAGCTAGTGGAGCCCACATTGGATCTTTCATTACGATCATTGGAACTACTCCTATGGCTGCAGCCATTGTAGTTAAAAATATTGGTCTCAATCTTCTTTTGGCAGATTCAGTCGCAGCATCATTTCTAGATAAACCTTCAGTTTCAAAAAGTTCATCACTATATTCTACCATTATAACTCCATTTCGTATAACAATTCCGCACAATGCAATTAGACCTACAAAAGCAGTAAAACTAAATACGTTGCCTGTGATTATCAGGCCGAGCATTGACCCAAATAATGTTAGAGGTATTGAAATCATTATTATCAATGGTCGCTTGATATCTTTAAAAACAAATAGTAAAATAATAAAAATAATCACTATGCTTATTATCAATGCCATTATCATTTCTCCAAAGGTTTTGTTCTTACTTTCAACGACACCACCATACTCCATTTGGTAACCAGGCTTTAAATGAATAGTATCTATGGCTGGTTCTATTGCAGCCTGAATATCTGCAGATAAATATCCATTTTTAAATTTAGTCCCTACTGTTAAAGTAGGAATACCATTTCTCCTAGTCAACATACCAAATTGCCATTTTGGAGCTATTTCTGCCATTGTTCTTAAGGTATTATATTGACCTGTAATTGGCGAACCCAGGTATGTATTCATAATATCATTATAGTTTTCTCTGGACTTTTTGTCAAACATAAATGTTATTGGTATGGGATCGTCTCCCTCCCAAAAAGTTGACAAAGGTGCTCCATAGAAGCCTGATGCTAGCAGATCTGCAATAATTTCTGTAGTATAACCTGTTTGATTCGCAATGATTTCATTTACATTAACATCAATAAAAAAGTTATTCTTAAAATCTTCTACAACAAGTCTAGTCCCTTCCGTATTTCTCATCACGTTCTTTACGCTTTCTCCAATTCTTTTGAGCTCATTGTGATTATCTCCAGAAATTCTAACTTCAACGGCAGACATAACTGGAGTCCCCTGAGAAAACTCCATCACATCTACCTGAGCATTAGGTAGAATATGTTGTAGATCATCTCGATATTTAGCCGATAATGAGACTGTTTGTTCTGTATTTTCAGTATTTACGAGTATCATTCCATAACTTTCTTGCGGAAAAACAGGAGAAAAACTGTAATAAACTCTTGGTGCGGATGTTCCTACATAGGTTGAAAATGATGTTATTGACGAATCTTTCTTTAGAATTTCTTCAATCCTCTTAACATCTCTATTTGTAATCTCAAGTTTTGTATCCATAGGTTCAATGACCTGAATAACAAATTGACTTCTCTGCGCATTTGGAAAGAAACTCTGCTTAGGAAACTTCATAAAAAACACCCCTAGAAGTATTACTGCAAGACCAATAAAAAGAGTTATTTTTTTATATTTCATTGAGAAGTTTATCAACCTATCAAAGTACTTTTGTATAAAATTAAGCAAGGAGAACTTCTTTTTTTTGTTTTCTTCTTCCTTTTCATTTTTTTTAAGTCCCTTTTTAATAAAAAGAAAAGCTAGAAATGGTGTAAGGAAAAATGCTACAATCAAAGAACATGCAGTTGCTATTGCAATGGTAATTGGAAGTGATTTTATAAATTCCCCTGTATCTCCAGTTAAAAGAAAAATTAAAGGTAAAAATGCTGCTATAATTGTTAGGGCAGAAGAAATCATAGGCATGGAAAATTCAGAAGCAGCTTTCCATGCAGCATCAAACCTTTTCATTCCTGCATCTAGTTTTGATATATAATTATCAATTACTACAACAGCGTCATCAACTACCATTCCTAAAACAACAATCAATGCTGCTAATGATACCTGCTGTAATTCAAATCCAAAAAGATTTAAAAATGAAAACGTCATACCAACTGAAATAGGTATTGCAAAAGACGCAATCATAGCTACTCTAAATGGTAATAATATCATTATCACTAAGATTACCGCAACTACAGCTATTATAAATTCTCTTAAAAAATCATCGACTGCTTCTTTTACAGTTTCAGGCTGGTTATTAATTATGGTAATATTTATATCAGAAGGAAGTAATTTCTTAGATTCTGCAATTACCCTATCTACTTCCTTACCATAATCAACAATATTATACCCACTTTGCGCTTGTAAAGATAGCAGCATGGTGTTGCTTTCTTTGCCATTTATACGAATATATTCAGTTGGATCTTGCTGTTTCCTTTCTACTGTAGCAATATCCTTTAAGCGTATTATTGATCCTTCTATTGTTTCACCAATTTGTTGATTTTTAATCTGATCAATTTCTTTAAAAAGACCTGTTGTATGTAGATTTATTTTAGAATAATCTGACTCGATATATCCAGCATATTTTATTGTATTCTGGCTTTTAAGTATATTGATTATGTCGTTTATCTGAATATTATATAGTGCTAGTTTAGCAGAACTAGCAGTTACCTGTATCTCATCCGACCAGTATCCCAGCTTATCTATTTTTGAAGTAGCAGGAATACGGCGAATTGAATTTTCTAGAATTCCTATGTATTCCTGAATTTCACTGTAGGAACTTTTTTCTGATTCAACTCCAATTAACATAGCCACTGTATCACCAAAATCAGAATTAACAAATGGTCCTAACACTCCGTCTGGCAATTTAGTATTCGCTAACTGATTTAAGCCCTGTCCTAAACGTTCCCAGAAAAGATCTGGAGTTTTCACCCAATCTTCTAGAGTTACAGTTAAGACTACCTTGTTGTCATAAGAATTTGAATAGGTCTTTGCTTTTTTTACCTCTGCATATGAAAAAAGTTTATCTTCAATTTGCTTAGTTACCTGCTCTTCAACTTGCACCGCTTTTGCTCCAGGATAATAACATACTATCAATGCTTGCCTAACTGTAATTTCTGGAGAATCACGACGAGACATGGTACTTAATGAATAAATCCCAGCAATGAAAATAATTAGGATCGATATTAATGATATCTGATGATGTTTAAGAGATGACTTTATAATATTCATAGGATTTAAGTCTCAGTTAATATTAGTTAATAATTTTAACCTTAGCTCCTCTGTATAATTTGGTCTGTCCTTCTATTACAATTAAATCACCAGAATCTAATCCTTTTAGAATTTTGACATTGCTGTCTATTGCAATTCCACAACTTACTCGTTGTTTAGCTATTAAAGTATCATTTTTTACAGTAAATACATATTTATGTCCATTTGCGTCGGTAACTACAGCCTCGGCTGGAATTGATATGATACCTTCCGACTCTCTAAGTTCAATGTTCATAAATGCAATCATACCGGGTTTCAAAAGATTGTCAACATTAGTAACTTTTGCTTTTACAGGAAAAGATCTAGAAGCTTTTTCTGCAACAGCTTCTATTTGTTCAATCGTCCCAAAATAGTATTTATTTAATGCAGGGGCATAAAGTTCAACAATCATATTTTCGGAAAATAAATTTATTTCTTGTTCAGGTACACTTGCTTCGGCATAAACTGTATCTGTATATACGATTTTAAATAATGGCATGCCTTGCGAAATTACCTCTCCTGGCTGAATTCCTTCAGATACTAAATAGCCCGAATGCGCTGCATATAATTTTGTATCACTTAGTTGACTCTTCTTGAAGTTATAATTTGCCTCAGCCTCCTCTGCTGCTGCTGTTGCCTTATCATAATCTGACGGAGTTAAGCTACCCTTGTCATACATGCTTTTAAGCCTTACATATTCTTTCGCTGCATCATCGAATTGAGCTAGTGCAGCATCCACCGCAAACTGATAATCCGTTGGATCAAGAGATGCGATTATCTTACCTTGTTCTATATAATCTCCATTTTGAGCAGATACACTTTGAATTTTTCCAGCAACCATAAAACCTTGCTTAATGGTTTTATATGGTAGTATATTACCACTATATTCTATTTCCTTATTTGTGGATACTGATTCTGCAGCAAGAACCCTTACATTAATAGAGGTATCTTTTTTGGTGTTTTTATGTTCTTTACAAGAAGATAAAGCTACCGAAGCTAATAAGATAGATACAGTTAATGTCAGTAAGTTTTTCATGATTATATTTACAATTTAATGGGATGACAATATAGTCCAAAATAATATGATGCAAAACAACTATTTCAACAAATTTAAAACAGAAGATATGCTTTTGCAAAAAAATCAAGTTTTATTTACTTATTTCTCAAAAATAGTTACTGTATTGTAAACTTTTTTTTTCAAAGTAGTTTTACTTTACTTCATGAATCTTATAGCTTAAGGTCTTTTAGGAGCACCTATTAAAGGTGTTTTTACAGGTGCCGCAAGCCCTATAAATACAACCAAGTGATGACCACCCGGATTTGTTTGAATAGGAACCATATCCCAATTATTAGTAACCCACACGTTTCCAGATGGATCAACCTGGGCGCCTGTACTTCGAACAAAACCGTCGAACGCGTAACCGCCATTCGGCGCAATAGGATCACCTGTATTAAACCCTGGTGGTAAGCTGGAGAGGTTTGCACCGGCTATATGGCTCAAGCGTTTTCCATTGAAATTAGCTACAAATACATTGTCGTCGCCATCCACTGAAATACCCCAAGGCAAATAAACACCTCCGTTATAGGTTGTTGCCATAGTTCCACCCTGCGAAATCATGGTCACTGAGGCACCTGTAGCGGGCTCGTTTTCTGCGATTCCAATTATAAATTCAATTAAATCTTGTGCAGTGTTATAACCACAAGGAAGAGTCACTACTCCGGAGTTGGCCACCCAAATATTGCCTTGACTGTCACTTGCAATACCCATTGGTTTTGTAAGACCAGCGTTGTTTAACAATTGAGTATTACCCTCAGTATCGATGATGCAAACGGAAGAGTTGTAGTTACTAGTCACCCATGCATTCCCCAAGGGGTCGATGGTAATATCAAAAGCAATTTCTAAATCGATATCATCATATACCGTTCGCTGATTCGGATCGCCATTGATAAATTTTGTAACGTTACCAGCATTGCAATTGGTCACCCATATATTACCCTGTTCATCTGTTGCCATCCCTTGTGGCCAGGCAGCTTCTGTTAAAGCAGGCACTAAAGGATAGCCTCCCGTTATTACTGGATCGGCATAGAAATCTCCATCAGGAGATATTGCTATTCCATCGGAATTAAAATGGGAAACAGTATTTCTTAGTAAAGGGGCAGTATCATCATCACCTAATGGGGAAGGACATTCACTTCCCTTAAAACCAAAATTTCCTACCCAGACATCTCCTCCAGTATCAATTGTGACACCAAAACCAGCTCCATATACACCTCCACCTTGATAAGGCGAACCGGGAAAAGCCTCCCCCGTGGGAGTAAATCTAAGTAGGTTAGTGTCACCACAAACTTGGCTAGATGTACTAGAGCCATAACTATAATTATTAGCTACCCAGGCATTACCATCTTTATCAAAGGCAATATTTCCAGGACCATCGAGTTGCTGTCCATTTCCAACATACCTAAGCGCGAGTGTCCAGTTGTCGGGATTCGACTCCAGGATTGGTTCGTACAAGTCCAAGTTTAGTGAAAAATTATATAGCAGAGAAACATTTTCCTGGCGCCAAGGGGTATGTGCTATATTAATTGCCGCCTGTAAAGTATTGTTTGGAAGGTCATTTTCTGGTGATTTAGAAATAGCAAAGAGGTTAGGACATTCTGAAGGTTGTTCTAAACAGGCAGCGATTATATTTGACAAGGAATTGAATTTTCCAAGTGTTTCAGTTTCAGGTCCATTTGGAGTTTGGTTGAGAACCGGAGCAATATTTCCATCCATAATATTTACAAGATTTTGCGATGTTGCAGCGGCATTTTGCAAACCAGGGTAACTCCCTGCAATATTATCTCCATTTATAAACTGAGCCATAGCATAGGCTGTGGCGATTGTAGTTCTTTCATTGATCACGAACTGCGATGGAAAGGGTTGGGTTCCGATAACGCTTGCGAGTTTTATAGGTGCTGAAGGACCAGCTGCAGTCATATAAAACACCTCTTTGGACCCAACTGGTATAGAAAATGAAAATTCAAAAGCACCGGTATTATTGGTCTGTGTCTCTCCTAAAGAAACTGCAACAGCTCCTTGTGTTGATCCGGCGTGATAGAATGTTACCGTTGAGTTTTCAATAGGTGACTCCCCATGTAAAACAGTACCTTGTATAGTTACAATTTCCTGAGGTTCCATAATTAAATCATCATCTGAACAAGCAACGATTAATAAAGCTAAAAATAAATAGATAAGTTTTTTCATGTTGTATTATTAAGTTTTAAAAT
>OLHR01000531.1_pt1 | contig 10992 bp, 3 predicted proteins | sample 1609291 | NCBI WGS metagenome assembly OLHR01 (sample SAMN05416707, study PRJEB24817) | seawater metagenome | isolation source: Sea water | place: Canada:Atlantic | collected 2013-07 | reverse complement strand
GCAAGAGACTGCAACCGCAGGAAAATCGCGAGAGTGGGCTACCTCAGTGGGTAGGGGCCCTGTAGAATGACACGTGTCAATCGGAGATTCCTCCACAAGGGATTCAAGTGTTTCACTGGACGAGTTTACTAACTGTTTGAACTTGGTCCTACACACATGTTGTTGTAGGGCACCAGGATGCTCGTAGATAAGAGTTGTTGAGAGCACAACTACTGCGGAAATCCATGAGCGGAATTGATAACATTGGCTCTGTGTTGCGTAGGGGGATGGTAAGTCCCAAAGGATATACCAGCTTATGTTAAACGCTGGTTCTTCCAAGGTAGGTGAATCCCACAAGCTTTCGGCGTAAGGACAGCTTTCGGCGTAGGGACACCTTGACACTTCGTAGTACATTGGTGTTGACTGTGGGTAGGAGGGCACCACTATTGTGGGCGAATGTACATTCGACGACAGTGGAGTTAGGTATTGGATACTCGAGTGACTGTCTCCTTTCAGATAACAGGTTTGATAGGGCATGCTAGGTAGTTGCAGCGGTGACGCCATGGTGGTATGACGTCGGCGTGGTGTGGATGGGGGTGTAGCGTGATCTTGTGTTGGAAGAATATTCACCTCTAATCTCACTGGCAGCCTGACGTTGCGATACTGCGACGCAGGGGGCCCAGTGGCTGCAGCTTCTCCCTCCTGACAAGAGGGAGTGAGACAGTGGGTAAGCATTCCACTATGAGTGTCATCTTTCCAACGGTTTGCCGGCATTCCATGATATGTCATCATTCCAAACGAGAGGATGTACAGTGCGATCAAATACTGAGGGTCCTCCAACAGAATCCATATGCGGGCGTAATATTTTGCCTGGCTATCATGCATGGAAAACGTTGGAAATGTCTTATCCGTATTCCCAACGATAAATATATTTTGCAAGATAGAGGTCTGCTCCCTTCCCCTACAGGTGGGGGGGGGAAAGTCTACTCGGACTTCCGACCATGCAGTAAGATCCATGGTTTCCCATGAACCCCAGTTGTATTTACGTAGTGATTTCAGGCTCCCAGACATCAATTTTCCACACAGTTGTTTCAAGACATCCTCTTCGAAACCTCCATCGCGCCCAGTTAAATCTGCCCTCCTCAATCTGATTCGGAGGGGTTTTCTAACGAGGTTGACTTGAACTTCCCACACTTCCCGTATTATCCATGGGAGTGTGCCGCTATCATTAGCGGGCGCCATAATTCTGAATATGGCGGTGCTTATCTTTATTGTCGTTATTAAAGATACGGAAGTTGGCGTCTGGTTAAGAACCGAGTTTGGGCGGAAAAGCACCTTGGACGAGGCGGACATCATTGGCAATTGCGCTCTGTTGCTTCCTCGTTTCCAGTTCTTTCTTTCCCGCTTACTAATAATTAGGTCACTTAGGTAAAGTGAAATAAGCCGCGCTTTGGGCTCAGAACTAGGTAAATGACAACCAAAGAGATAGCGACTTCACGGATCTGTTCCATTCAGGGCTTCACTATATTTTGCTGTGAGAGAACGTTACGTCACCTTTCTCTCGTTAATTGACCAATTAGCTTTGTTATCCTAGTTTTGGCCGAAACTTGCTGTTGTAAAGAATATTCTGCAGTTGATGTCAAGTTCGGCTGATTGTACTCCTAGCTCTCAGGAATGCAAGTAGAACCTTCCGAGTCTCCCTTAGCGGCAAGGTCTCCTCTGTTCTCCTAGCTTCGTCGCATTCATGGCCCAATCTGGACCTCTCACTCCAGTCAGTTCCATCAGTGGATCGCTCGCACCCATGTCCGTGCGCAGCGATGTCTCCTCTGATCTCGGCTCCTATTCCTCCGCTCAACATCGCGCTAGTCGTTAGGCTCCGCAGTATCATCACGTCAATCTCTTCCTCCTGTTTGCCGTTGCCCATGTCCGCAGTCGCCTGCATATACTCTCAGTGCTTGGTCCAGTACCCACACACACACACTCACACACTGCAGCTCGGTCGCTCACATGACAGCTGGATTGCTATGCTCCATGTCAGCACTGTTGGAGCTACGAGTGCCCGAGCTCATTGCAGTTGTGAATGTAGTTTATCATCTTCATTTCAACTCTCCCTTGGGACTGGTTCATAGCATTGATGATGTAACTTCTAGCTTCAAATTGACGAGGACAAGCATGACGCAGACTGTTCCAGTCTACGTACTCCCTTGATGCTTCAGCTAGATGTTGTTGTCCTACGACGAATGAATTAGACTTGAATGTTAAGACTAGTTTGCCTTCCTATCAGCCTCCTTTACCGTTGAGGGCTAGAATTTCGAGAAATTCAGTACCAAGATCGCTACATCCAAGACAAGCATATTCCAGTACTCGCGGTTTGACGTCGATGTTGTCAAAGGTGTACGGTGACCCTTCCAGCTCCGGACCTCCATCAAGGGCAAGCTCACAGTCTTCGGAAATGTTTCCTTTCTCTACGCTTGAGCTAGAGTCAGAGGTGGAAATCGAAGACTTCGTCATGGCCACAATCTCAGAAGGCAGGTCAGACAACATCTCGTTCATGTGCCTTTCATGTAGTGTTCTGCGGAGAGACTTGGTGAAAATGTCTGCAGTCATTTCATCTGTTGGCGTTTGGTGAAACTTGATACTCCCGTTCTGATGGCAATCTTGTAGATACCTCAGCTTTCCTTGGTAATGGCGTGCGCGTTTATGACATCTCAAACTTTCAGCTGATTCCTTACAGGCTTTGTTATCTTCACGAACGTCGATAGATTCAGACTTACAGATGCCAAGTTCATTCAGCAGTTGACGGAAATGTGACGCTGTTTTAACGCTTTCCACGGCGGCAATGACTTCTGCCTCAGCACTCGATGTTGCAGCAACTTTCATCAGTTTGCTGGACCAGATGACAGGACCACCATTAAGGAAGACCACGTACCCCGCCGTTGATCGTCCATCTGTACCAGCGAAATCGGAGTCCACGAAGACCTTCATAGGCTCCTTCTTGTCAACATCAAGAGGATGCACACCGTTTTCATACACTACTGGGATGTTAGTTCCGTCCACCGAGGTTCGATACATGATAGCTTTGAATCTTGTCTGATACAGGTATGACACTAGACGTTCCAGAGCTTCTACGTGTTCCTCTCCTGCGGTTTTAGAGTGCCGAGCCAGGCAACCTATCGTGAAGCTGCAGTCTGGTCTCGACACCCCGCAGATGTGCAGAGCAGCTCCAACAACGGAAAGGTAGTCGTAGTCTGTTGTCTTTTCAGTGTGTTTCAAGGGCAACTCAACAGTCATGGGGGTGTAATATTTCCTTGAGGGATTGTCATTAGCTAGTCCGCATTTTTCGGCCAGCCTTGTGATAGCAGCACTCTGATCAAGATACAGTAGACCCTTTTTCCGGTCCCGGACTATCCTAGCTGACAGCATGTACTCACATTCACCGGTTGCCTTTTCGTTGATCGTAAATCTTCCACGCAGTAGCCAGATGTACCAGTCCAGAATCAGATTGGAGCTCCCACAGCTGCTGATATCATCGACCCACGTACCTATGATGCATGATTCCTCTGCTTCAGGATCAGCTTCAACAAACTCTCGGTGTTTCGCAGGACAGCCCATTTCGTCGAACATGTGCTTCCTGGAGTGAGTAGCTCTCCATACACATGGGTCAAACGTGGACCCTACCAGTCCTCCTTCTCTCATGCGTTTCTGGAGTGCATCGGTAAAGAGACGAGGACTCTGGATTAGACCATACTGACCTTTCAGAAGTTTCACAACTTTGGGGGACCCATCCTTTCTCCGCTCTCCTAAAGGATGTCGCATGTACAGATCGCGATCAATATTCCCTTGCAGGAACGCCGAAGTGATGTCGGCACTTCTGATTTCCCAGTCCAGTGCTGCCCCAATGGATAGTATCATCCTGAAGCTATCGTAAGACATTACAGGACTGTAGGTTTTCATAGGATCGTAATGGATATGTTCTCTTTGTTGATAACCTAGAACCACCAGGCGCGACTTGAAACGTTCCACGTAGCCATCTTTATCGTTTTTGATCTTCAGAACCCATTTGGTACCCAATAGTCTGGTGCCCTTAGGAACATCCATATCGAGAACGTCTTCCCACACGTCAAATTCAGACATAGCCTTAATTTCCTTCTCCATGGATCCTCTCCAACGTTCGGCATCAGGACCTTCCATAGCTTCGGGAACGGTATTAGGTTGTTCATGCAGTACTCCACTGTCACGGTCGCGATACAAGACCTTTTGCAGACTCGCGTTAGCCAGGTGAGCCAGGATGACAGGATCGTGATACCATTCAGCCTTCTCAGGCTCGTATTGCTTGTCCAGAACGTCACCGAAGGACAGAGATGCTGCGTTATACGTTACTGAGTCAGGTTCCTCGTTATCTCCAGGTTCCCAGCTCTTGTCAAAAACTTCACCCGTTCTGACAGTGGGATCGTTGGCTTCGATAGCTACGGTCAAATCCTCATCAATCCTAGCAGTTTCGGAATCTGATTCCTCGTGATCGTCAGACTTCTGGCTCTTTTCAGGAACTTCACCCAGCATTACGATGGGATCTTCTGCTTCGGGAGCTTCGGACAGAACGTCGTCGAATGTAACTACTTCGGAATCTGGTTTGACCCATTGCTTAGTGATTTCGTTGAATACTGTTAGTTTAGACAGCTTGACCACTTTAGTCCGTCGAATTCCGCTCATCGCAGTTTCTTCCGTAGCTTCAAGGGAAATATGTCGCATGGCCTCTCCTGTCAGTCCCATATCGTTCGCCATTGTTTCAGCATTCACCCAGTGTCCTGTACGACCAGACTCGTTCAAGGGAAAGTAAAGGTATCCTCGTTCGTAATCCCAGCGGATGTCTCGCATAGCTAGTTTCCTGGCTTCAGCTGATTTCACATTCTTTTCTTTTGATAGGATAGACACGTTGATGACGTCACGTAGTGCTTCGCAGCTTTTGTATTTATCGTACCGTTTGTACGCTTCACATTCTCCAGACTTCGTGGCTTCTCTTTTTGGATTTCTCCATACATATTTCATCGGGATGTTGTTTTCCAAGGCATATATAAGAAACAACCTATCCTCCTCACTCAGAGCACGTTTCCGACCTACACCGGCGCTAAAGGGACGAAAAGGGCGTATCTTGTAGTTGTTATTTTCCCAATCACGCCGCTTTTCTTCTCGTTCACTGATAATGCTACCAAGAGGGCCATCGACCGCATGGTTGATTTCAGTGACCTCGTCTTCTTTCTCGTCAGCATGTGTCCAATCCTGTGTCAGGAGGTATAGTTTGTATTCTTCCAACTCGTTCTTTGTAAGATCTTCTGCAGCTACCCATTCAAAGTCGTAGGATCCATCGTTGCATTTCTTGAATCGTTTAACTTTCTTTTCTTTTAGATGAGGTCTTGCGTCTTCTACCGCATATAGTCCGACTGAAGTCCTTGATTCGCACAGTTTTATACCAGTCTTGAGATCAGCTAGCTCCCACTGTTCTTCATCTCCGTCATCGTATACTATTTGCCAGAGGGGACATTCATCTGATGCCGTTGGAGCTAAGTATTCCGTAACGTTCCCCAGGAATATACCTTGTCCGAATTCTTTAGCTACGCGTTTCCCTACTGCTTCTGTACATGTCATTGATCCCGAATTTCCTTTACTCTTCTCTGCGGCCTCCTTGCCCGTCGTTTCCGGCTCAGCCAGCGTTTTTGTGTTACTTACTACTGTTAAGTCTCCTCCCTTGAGTAACGCAGAAGCCGGTTGATTGGTGTCGAGAGATTGTAATTGCTGCCTTGCAACACCCGTGAGCAGGATATCGTCCGGGGCCTCAAATATCAGTTCTGCTGACGTGACTTGACATTGTCCAAGAGCTTTTCCTTTTCTTTTAGCACTATCGATTTCTCTGGCTTTGTCATAGACTCGGATACCACAGGCTCGCCTCACAAAGCTTTCGTCAAACGATGCGGAGTACACAGTTCTTACAATCCCTGCGTTGACGTCATACATCAAGTACCCACTAGGACTATCTTCTGGCAGGCCGAAGAAGAACCCCTTTCTCGCCTTCGTACCGCCCACGACTTTAGGTAAGTGATCCAGGTGCTCATACATATCACACCCGAACACTTTTACTCTGTCAAATCGTGGCCTTTTTCCAAGCACCAACTCGTACGGCGTGAAGTCACCAGTCCGCGTTGTGGTCATTCTGTTGTAGAGAAATTCGGCGTACTTATAAGCCTCTACCCAGAAGAGTGGCGACATCCTTGAACGTCTCAGGAATGTCGATGCCATTTCGAATATGGTGCGGTGATACCTCTCAACTTGTCCGTTACCGGTTTGTCCGTCTCGTGGAGCCGCCTCAACACTCACTCCGTGTTCCTCGGCTACCCGTTCAAACTCGGTGAAGGTTTTGTCGACATCCTTTTGGACGTATTCTCCATTGAGACCGAAGTACTCTCCTCCTCTGTCTGTCCGGATGAGTCCTACGTGCCATCCTAGATGTCGTACCCAAGCTAGGTACTTGCGTAGTTTGTCGGCTGCGTCTGACTTTTTGCTCATGTAGTATGTCTTAGCCATATTGGTGACCTGATCGATGAACACTATTGAGTACCTCAAACCGCAGTGTGACTCTAGAAGAGGGCCTTTGATGTCGCTTGACACGACACCAAAGGCTCGACTGCATTCTCGCTCGAAGACATGTTCCTTCGACGGGCTGATTTTACAAGCTCTTGACAAAAGACACACTTCGCATTTACAACCTTTCTTACAACCAGCCTTGGGTGAACCAGAGACGTTGAGGCCTAGTACACTGGATTTGCTATGCATTAGACTAATCTTTTGCGAAGCGCATCCCGCACGTTGGTGCCAGAGTTCAAGGGTAGCAGCGTTGGACCCAACGTAAGCACAGTTTTTCGTTGCCTGATTTGTACTTGATACATCGCCGAGAATTTCGTGTATAGCATTCTCCAGTAATTCTGGAGCGGAACCGCCGAGGCCTTCATCTCCAAGGTGGTCTCTCACGGTTACCATATCAGTGGCCGTTGCTTCTTCCGCAACCGCACCCCCTGATGTTGGCGTATGAGAGGTTGCTGCGTCCTTAGCAGTTGTCACCCCTGATTTCATATCCGTGGCCGCTGCTAGTCCAACAGTGGCACCCCCGGGGACGGAACCGTCGAAGCCTTCATCGTCATGATGACCTCTCCCAGTTTCCGTATCAGTGGTCGTTGCTTCTCCCGTAGTCACACCTCCTGATTTTGCCATATTCGTGGCCGCTGCTAGTCTGGCAGCGGCACCCCCGGTCACGGCGTGTATGAAATCGTTCACCAGAGTCTTCGACGCCAGTGCCAAGTTCGCCCTGGCTGTCTTGACCGCTTCTGGCATTTTGTCAAATCCCTCCATCATCAGCGGTAGGAAGAACAGTCCATTTTCTTCTTCTAGAACCACCTTTCTTCTCACTTTCGACATAGGATCTTTGACTAGAATGTAGGAGTTTCCTTTTTCGAGGTGAACAACGCTCCCTTCTGTGAAGAGTTGTGACACAGAGAGCAAGTTCATGGATAGACCAGGCATGGCTCCACACTGAAACCGAAACTCCACCGTGTCACCATTAAGATCCACAGCGGTACCTATTACAGTGCCAGTCTTAGTCACTTTGGACACACCCGCAGTTCCTTTGACTTCGATATGCACAGTAGTGGCGTTGACCAAGCCTCTTTCTGGATTTGAACCTCCCTTCAGATGAACGTTACACCCAGAGTCCACCACGAATCGTTCTAGATGCTTTTGAAGTCTTTCGCTCAGGACTCCCACCATAGCAACACCACCACTCAGAGATTTGCATACAGTCTCCAGTTGTGAAGCAGCCACGCTCTTGGTCCGAGGAGAATCGGAGTGCTTCGTCTTAGCACACAACTCTCGTATCTTGTTAGTCAGTTCTTCAATCAGGGAAGATCTGTGCGCTGCGATCTCGAATTTAGAACTCAGAGTGTTGCGAAACCGTCGACGGTTTCCGGAGATAATGGCTCGCCGATAGACATCTTCATTTGTTCCATGCGCTAGTAGACTCAACAAAGATCTCCCGGGGAGTCTCTTACATTCCTTGTTTATTTCCCTCATCACTGAGCCTTTCCTTTCCCTGTCAGACTTAGAGGAAACTCGTTCTGGCGTGATAAACTCCGTAGGTAAAGAGTACCCTAGAAGATCTCGTCGAAGATCTAATCGTACCATCCGCTCCGCCGGGTCCTCCCTAAGATGACTAGGAATAATGGTTCTGGAGTCGAGGATAGTTCTGGAGAATTTGCCTCGTTGGTGACCCCCCAGGACTCTTCGTAGCACATCTGCCGCGTTGTCCGACGACTGTACCGTCTCTTCAGGTGGATTGACAACTCCCATGGCTGTGGCCAGTTGGCTGACTGCACTTTCGATTTGTCGTGAGACTATCGCGTCGTGTTCATCCAGAGCACGGTCGAAATCTGAGTTATCAGCGTGTTCTTTCAAGCAGGCCGCTTTCTCCTGGTGACTCTTTCTAAACGCCCGGAGATCATCATCTTCTTCTGCACAGGCAGCTGTTGGTGAGCACGTAGTGTCGGCACGTTTACGCAGTTTTGAAATGCTGCAGGTGTTCCAGCCTGGACATCCTACACCAATACTGTCCAGCATGTCAGCCACGGTTTCAGCGGCTGTGAGCGTTGGAGAAGCGTTTTGACAACACTGCTTGTCCCACGATACATTTTTGACGGAGCTCAGATAAGATTCAGGTACCACGACTGATAGTTCACCTCTTTGACCTTTGTCCGGACTCTTCACCGCGTTCTCGAGAGAACTTACAGCTGCTTCCAGGCCCGCATTTCCCAGTGTTGGAATTACGATGGGGCACCCGAACTCCAGTTCATCAGTTAGTTCTGAGTCGAGTAGCGCTTCTTCGTCACTCCAAAGGTCCACGAAGGCCATAAAGCTCGATTCTTTGACTGCTTTTGAGGGTTGAATCAAAGGGGCCACCAACACTGGAGGATATCTCAGTCCTCGTTTGTCTTTGCTACCCGAACCGACTGATATCCATCGTAGCCTTTCCCTGAGTTTGTGGGCCTGCTCAAGTGGAGTCAGAACATGACCAACTACGATTTCCTCTGACACGCAGTTCCATCCTGCTTGGACAGCCGCTGAGGGCCCACAGACCTGTTTCCCTTTGCTGTCAGTCGTCCTTTGGCAGCGTTGTCGCACTTCAGTCTGTACTCGCTCGGACCCACGCTGTCTAATGGCAGCCGCTAGTCGAGAGTTGGCAAGCACAGCCACACGAGTTCTGGAATCGATGGTCAGAGGAGTTGAGGTCACTCCTTGGTTCTTGCACGACTTTCCAGTCTTCACCACTGGAGTCACCCTCTGGATTGCAGATCGTAAAACGTCCTCCACGTTTACGCTCCCTGCATCGTGGTCACATTGGGGTTTACGCGAGGTTTGACCAGTTAACCTCACGCTCCCTTGTGGTCACGGATCCTGGGTGTCGTCAAACGTAGGTAGATCGACATGTCCAACCGTCTCCATGATCTGACCCAAGGCAGCTTCATCGTTAGGAACTCCCAGTCCTTCCATCACGGTTTTCAGCACTAGCTTGGCGTAGGCTTGTTTCTTCTCCTCAGGCACATCTCTTGACTTCCGAGCGTTAGCCTTCAGAGTGGACTCCTTGATGTGTGCTTCAAGCTCGTTCACCTTGTTCAGGGTGTCCTGATGTTGGCATGCCAGGTTCGCAAGCAGTGACGTCCTCTGCTCGTCCTCATCTGTTTGGTCGTAGTCCGTTGGGACATGACAGAACATCGCCGCTATCTTGGAGTGTCCGCCATCGTTTAGTGTCTTGTTGGCGATCTTGGCGTTCTCTCTAAACTTTCTGGCAGCCTCTTTATACTTGTCCAGCATGAGATGATATTCTTTTGCCTTGTTAGGATTATACTGTTGCAATTGTTCAGGATGGAGCATCAAGTAGATGGCTTGGGTACGACTATCGAGATTGACGAACCTAGAGTTCTTCACGTCGAACGGAAGCTGTTCATGGCGCTTGAATGTGTATCCCTGCGACGCTATCCAGTCCTGTTCCAGTCCAACTCGCCTCAGTTCATCAATGTCGATCATTGGCTTTCTAACACCTTCGTATCTGGTTCCATCCAGAGTACTACCTAGAAGCTTATTTACTTCTTCGGCTTTACCACTTGTACCGCCGCCGCTCATACCACCAAACATGGCTAGTGGATTGATCCCAGGCTGACCGCTAGATATGCTTTCGAACTTATTTGTCCCTAGTTCTTGAACCAAGTTGGCATAGTCTGCCATTGCAGAGCCCGAGTTTACACCTTTGGGATTGTCCGGAGCCAGGGGTTTGGGGTTCATGTTGCGGAGTTTCATCAGAGCCAGCTGACCTACGTCTTCATTTTCTAGCCTCCAAGTACTTACAGCCTTCAACACGTTTCCCAGAAGATCAGAGTACTGTCGCTCCACACCTTTCAGAACGTGCATTATCTGCCGTGCAGTGAGCAACTTCCCGTTGTTAGGCGACACCTCGCTCAGGTCTTCCAGATGGATGTTGTTATACATCCTTTGGCAGTACTCTTGAATCATCACCACACATTCTCGAGCTGTTTCGTCTCCATCAACCGTGTCTGATTCAATATCTTCAGAGTTAAGTGCTACATCTAAGTCCGCAAACATATCTCGTAAGACCGCTCCATCGTTCTGGACCATGTCCAGTTGGGAACTCAGGGCATCATTGGGAGAACGTTCCCTTCTTTTCAAATTCTCATGCATGTCTTTCAGCTCATCCAACGTCTTCTTCGCTTGATCTGTAAGAGGACCACTTAAGTGTAGCATTTCGAGAGCTGCCAGTGCCGCCCTTAATACACCTACTTGGAGGTTGGTTTTGCTCTCACCAAGGTTGCCGCTGTTATCATCCAAGCTTCCGAATTGAACTACCTACGTGCTGTCTCTTATACACATCTGACGCTGCCGACGAATAGAGAGGTGTAGATC
>OLHR01000530.1_pt1 | contig 11059 bp, 8 predicted proteins | sample 1609291 | NCBI WGS metagenome assembly OLHR01 (sample SAMN05416707, study PRJEB24817) | seawater metagenome | isolation source: Sea water | place: Canada:Atlantic | collected 2013-07 | reverse complement strand
GTCGGCAGCGTCAGATGTGTATAAGAGACAGATGCCTACTTGCAGCTCCCGTGGGGCATTCTAGCAGTCATAGACGCCAGCTTGCTAGCCTGTTTCAGCGACTTGAATCGCCATTGAGACCATGCAAACACCAGATCCGATCCAAACACCTGAGGGCAAGTAGGCTATGCCAACCTTATAGAGAGGCAAGTAAACCACTCGTAGGGCGAACCACATTGTTGCGGCCGATAAAACATCGATATCCATTTGCATGGATAGCAGGCAAAGGGCTAAGAATACGGGCAAACTCGCTGAAGGTTAATGATACTGCGCTCAAAGATGCTTTGTCTAATCATTCGAATCTAAATTTGCGACTCTAGAGCTAAAATAAGCTCACCTTTCATTACCCCAGCGAACTCTTTAGTTAGCTACAGAATTCTGAATGTACCAAGCTCAATAAGTAGCAGTCCCACGCCATCGGTCTACTCATAGTGATCATACTGTACAGCTTTTGCTGTAAACTCTTGCGTTCATTTTTCTGAGTCCCTGTTTATGGATACTGGCGTGACATCATCTCCCGACTTGTCGGTCGAAATCCCTGTCGACTCATCGAAAACTCCGTCATGGTTTGAAGACGCACTCGCCGCCCCGCGCAAAGAGGGCTGGCTGGATTCTGCAGGTTGCCCGATACATTACTTTAGCTGGGGAAATCCTGCCAATCCTGGTGTTTTACTCCTCCATGGGTTTCTCGCACACGCGCGATGCTTTGCCTTTATTGCGCCGCTTCTAGCCAACGATTATTACGTGGTCGCCTATGACTTTTCCGGCATGGGAGATTCGGGCGCTCGTGAGGAATATCCTGATGAGGTTCGTCTACAGGAGCTAATAGATGTTGCTAGCAAAACCGGCTTGCTGGATAACGGTCGCAAGCCGACCATCATCGCACATTCGTATGGCGGCAGCGTTGGGCTGACCGCTATGGAGCGTTGTCACGAGCAATTCTCGCGTCTGGTTATCTGCGATTTAATGACGCTGCGCCCAGATCGGCTCAAAGCGCACGCAAAAGAGAGTCGGCCGCCAGGATCTCAGGAGCCACAGCGTCCCAATCGCGTTTACCCAGACTATGAAATCGCTAAAGCCCGCTTCGTCTTGTCACCACCCCAGCCGGTGAACGAAGCGTATTTGGTTGACTACATGGCCTTTCATTCTCTGAAAGCAGTAGAAGGCGGTTGGTCCTGGAAGTTTCATCCCAGTGTATTTGACCACAGCACAGATTTGCATGAGCGCTTATTGATGCAAGGCAAACGCACGGCTAATGCGCCTGGCCCTATAGTGATTGTTTATGGTGAACAGAGCGATTTATTCGATGCCGATTCTGCCGACTATGTGCGTGAGTGCGGTGGTGGGCATATACCGATGATCGGCATTCCCCACGCTAGGCATCACTTAATGCTTGATCAGCCCATTGCTTTTGTGAGTGTGCTAAGGGCTATTTTGACGATGTAAGGTGTCTCAAATCGACTCGCAACTCGCATTGGCCACACCTGGCGCCGTCCAACCATCACCATCAACATCAATGAACAGGGGGTTGGTAAAGGCGAATGCCGGAACACCCGATTCTCCAAGATTGCCGTCTGTCAGGTCCTCCAATGTGCTGTTGCTATTTCTGTTCAGACTGGCAGGGTAAACTGGAAACAACGGAGAGGAGACCCCATCGGTACCGCTCGCCGTCACCACAACCCAGGTGTCCTCGTTAATTCCCTCAAGCGTTAAGGTCGCGGTGATGTCGATGCGCGATCCACCTTGGACTGCGGCGTTGACCACGACCTCAATTTCCTCCCAATCTTCATCACCGGCACTGATCTGTGCATCGGCACATACCCCGTAGCGAGCGGCCTCATCGCTAGCAGTGAGGAGCTCAGGCTGATTGTTGATATAGAACTTTATCGTATCCACCGGCGCCCACTCCGGCGTACTAACAGTAGCTGTTAACACAACATGACTGCCGGACTCAGCCGACATGGTGACGTCCTCGTCGAGACGCAGACCCGCGCGCTGACTAGTGCCGCTGAACTCTCCGTCCGCCTGCAGTAAAAGCTGCGGTGCGTTTGTACCCAACACTTTACCAGCCAACAGATTTGCAGCGAGGGCTTCGGCGTCTGCCGCAACGTCAGGTGGATTGGTGGTCGCATTGGCGATCAATGTACGTGCTGACGTATGGGTAAATCTGAAATTGTGAGTATCAGAATTGGCGACACCAATTTTCACAATACCCTGATTCATGAGGTTGAACCAGTCGCCCATGTTTTGGCCCAGAAGCTCGCTGTCTATCGCACCCCGGCCATTGGCGCCAATCCATAGTTCCAGCGCATCAAACCCATCGTCAAAAGCGTTAACTATCGATGGATCTAGCCGTTTGGCCACTAAATTTGCAGTCGATTGTGGGGGTGTCTTGCCCGTATCAATAGCCAAACCACCGGCGCCAAAATAACTCCCAATATGGTTAATCTGCACCACAACATTATCCTTGGGGTCGTCATGCAGTCCCGCAATGATTTCCGCAGGCGACAGGTTATAGTATCCGTATGCGGGGAAATCCCGTCCTGGAGGTGCGGGGCCGGCCCAGTCGAAAGACCCACCACTGATGCTGCTTGGATCAATGGTCAACAGCCAAGCGTTGAAGTGCCCATAATCGAAGGTAGTGGTCTCACTACTGACCGCTACGCCAATCAGGTCTTCTACACCCATAGCCCGCAAGGTCGGCGCATAGTCAGAGCGAACACCGTGATCTGAACCCACGAAAAAGTCCATCCCCTCTGCCAGCATTACCGCTATACGCTGAGCAAAGGTGACGCTCGAGTCAGGGCTCTGGATGGCATGCACATGAAAATCGCTGTGTACAAAACCGTTGTCATTAATGAGCCTCACAATTTCCGCCTGCACTGTCGTCACCTGGCCCGCCGTAATGGTGATATCTTTTTTGTATACGGAATAACGAGGTCCGCGTGATATCACCAGTTGATAATCACCGGGCTCTACAATGATCCGCTCACTGGCCCCCTCACGATCAATAAATGCGACTTGCGCGATACCAAAAGGCAAGTCGTCTGCCTTGTAATCACCAAACACGCCGGCCTCTTGGCCCCCAATAAGCGTCGACACAACGTTCGTTGAGGGTGGACTCGGGTCAAACCCAACCAGTTGCAACTTAGCAGGGCCGGGGCCAGTCTCGTCAATGACCGTGACGTCGAGAAAGCCGGACGGCGGCATTTCGAAATCGCGAGTCACCGCCACGTCTGTCTCAACTGCCAGTGTTAATGGGTCGTTATCGGAAAAGCGGTAACCTTCCATGTTTGCCCTGATCTGGTAATCACCAGGAGGAACGTTGAGGCTGTAATCGCCGGCGGCATCTGTCGTACTGTGGTTAACAATAAACAACGCCGGTGGATTCGCCTCGGCATCCAGCAACTGATACACCACTATTTGAGCATTCTGCAAGGGCTCTCCCGCGCTGCTAACATTTCCACTGACCGCAACCGCCTCTATGCCAAAAATGTCATTGCGAATATCTGCAATGCTGGCGATGGTGCCGTCACCAACGGCAAAATATCGCCGCAGTAATAAAGCGCCATCTGCGGGGATCGTGTAGTTCGCAGGCTCAAGTCCAACAAGAAGTTCCGCTGCCGAACTGCCGTATACGATAATATTGACGCCGACCTGTGAAAAACTAGACGAACCCTGTTCACCGTGAATGAGGCCATATGACACGCCTTCTGCGCCGCCTACGCCGCCATAGGCAACGAAATTACACTGGTCGCAAAGACCTTCATCCAGAGCCCCGCAGGCAACATAGGTCTGTTCTGGGCAAGACGACGTGAGCGTCGGATCACCGAACCCCGCATTGACCTGAAAGAATTCGACCTGGCCAGAACCATTGAGATACTCTGTCATAAAGACATCAAACGTATCCGAACTCAGGTTCTTGAACGTGCTGTCGAGTACGACATATCTGTCACCCACCGCCAGGCTATAGCATGTTTCAATTTCGACGGGCAAATCTTTGTCATCTGCAGCGGTTGGCAGCGTGACACCAAAACCAGCCACCGCAGAACTGGGATTGGCCAGTTCCAGCAAATCATCGGGCCCAGTAGCGCAGATCACGGCGGGCTGGCCGTCGCTGCCATCGTTCTGTATACGGATATCGGTGTAGTTTGGCGTGTTCTCGATATTCAGGCCGATCACAAATTCCTCTAGGTGATCGGGCAGCATGGCGCCTGCTGTGTCCTTGCGAGTGACATCAATGATGTTGCCGCCAAATGTACCGATGCTAAGCCACTGCCGCCCCGCCTTCTGAATGATGACCCGCAAATTCTCGTTCTCGAGCACGTAATCACCCGGGACACCACGCGCGAGTGGCCCGGACAGCAAGTCCGCCTCAGTTGCCACACGGGCCGAAGCGATCGGCGCAACGTTTTCTGAGAGCTGTTCATTATCGCTATCGCTGCAGGCGGAGCCAATGGCAAGCAGCGATATCAGACTGCACACCTTCAGTAGAGATGGAATTCGATTTAAAGACATCACAGTAATCCCGGATTCTTTGGAGGCAAACTTGAAAATAACAGAAAAACGCCATGAATCGCAATGTTTTGTGCGCCTTGAACAGGGTTTATACATTCCCAGTGGGCGGGTGTATTGGCGTCTCCCTGTGAGCACTATCTGCTCCAATGCGAACTCTCTCAGCGGCAGTAAAAGTAGCGAGTAGCGCATCGCCCTAGGCGACACTGACACGCTAACGTGTCAATATCCCCGGGGACATCTGGGTTTTGCTGCCTAGGCTATAGCAACTTAAAAGACGATGAACTGGAATTCAGATAGGTGAATTTATGGCCCGTAAAACACATTATCGTGCTTGCCATTTGTGCGAGGCCATCTGTGGGCTCGTGATTGAAACCGAGGGAGCGGATATTGTCTCCATCAAGGGAGACAAGGCCGACCCTCTGAGCCGTGGCCACATCTGCCCCAAGGCAGTGGCCCTGAAGGATCTGCACACGGACCCGGACCGACTGCGCGCTCCGGTGAAAAGAGTCCGCGGTGATGACGGAGAGGGCCGCTGGGAGAACATTGGCTGGGACGAGGCACTGGATACCACCGCTACCCGGCTAGCGCAGATTATTACCGAGCGCGGGGTAAACGCTGTGGGTATCTACATGGGCAACCCCTCGGTGCACAACTACGGCATGATGACTCACCAGAGCAACCTGTTCCAACATATCCGCAGCAACAACCGTTTCTCTGCGACCAGCGTGGACCAGCTACCCCACCACCTGACCTCGTTGTGGCTGTACGGGCACAAGTTGCTGATTCCCGTACCTGACGTCGACAACACCGACTACTTGCTCATGCTAGGCGCAAACCCGCTGGCCTCTAACGGCAGTATCTGGACCGTACCGGATGTGAAGAAGCGCCTGCAGGCGCTGACCGCGCGCGACGGTAAATTGGTAGTCATCGACCCGCGCAGGACAGAAACCGCGACCATCGCCAGCGAGCACCACTTCATCCGCCCCGGTACCGACGCCCTATTCCTGTTGGCACTGCTCAATACCCTCTTCAGCGAACACCTCACAAAGCCCGGCGCGCTGACCGCTTTCACCACCGGGCTGGATGCAGTGGCGACTGCGATCGAGACGTTTACACCGGAACTTGCCGCCGCCCATACGGGGATCAAGGCAGACGTGATACGTCGAATCGCCAGGGAATTTGCTGCCGCCGACAACGCTGTGTGCTACGGCCGCATGGGCGTCTCCACTCAGGCCTATGGAGCACTGTGCCAATGGGTGATTCAACTGATCAACATCGCCAGCGGGAACCTGGACAAACCTGGCGGCAGCCTGTTTGCCACACCAGCAGTGGATACCGTGATGACCAGTAGTCCCGGTGGCCACGACCGACATCAAAGCCGCGTGCGCAACCTGCCCGAGTTTGACCGGGAACTGCCCTCCGCCTGTCTGGCAGAAGAAATCAGCACCCCGGGCGAGGGGCAGATTCGGGCACTGTTTACTGGGGCCGGTAACCCGGTGCTGTCCACCCCCAATGGACGGCAACTGGACAGCGCCCTGGAAGGGCTGGAGTTTATGGTATCGCTGGACCCGTACATCAATGAAACCACACGACACGCGGACATCATTCTGCCCCCCACCTCCGCACTGGAACACGATCACTACGACATCAGCTTTCACCTTTTTGCCGTTCGCAATACCACACGTCACAACGAGGCTGTGTTCGACAAACCCGAAGGCAGCCTGCACGACTGGGAAATTTTTAATCAGTTGGGTAACCGACTGGGCAAATTGCTGGGCAAACCGGAGCAGCCTGCCATGGCACCCCATGAGATAATCGATCTGGGCCTGCAACTGGGGCCGCACAGTTCCGAGGGTCTATCGCTGGAAAAACTGCGCCAGAACCCCTCCGGCATTGACCTGGGCCCACTGCAACCACAACTGCCCGAACGTCTGGCAACACCAGAAAAAACAATCCGCTGCGACACACCCCAAGCCATAGCTGACCTACGCCGACTGTTCGACGAGTTCCAGCAACCGGATACCTGCGAGTTGCGACTGATCGGCCGTCGCCACGTGCGCTCCAATAACTCCTGGATGCACAACTACCACCGTCTGGTAAAAGGCCGTGACCGCTGCACGCTGATGATGCACCCGGACGATATGGCTAATCAGGGTATCGCCCCCGGCGCTCGCGCGACTCTCGCGTCAAGGGTGGGGTCGGTCGACGTGACGGTGGAAGCGACAGAAGACATGATGCCCGGCGTAGTCAGCCTACCCCACGGCTTTGGCCACGACCGACACGGTATTCGCATGCAGACTGCCACCGCGCACGCCGGTGTGAGCTGCAATGACGTAACCGATGACCAGTACCTGGATGTACTTTCGGGTAACGCTGCCGTCAATGGCGTGCCCGTCACGGTTCGCCGAGCCTGACGATGCTATGATGAATATTATTAGCAGTCTCTGGCCATGGCCCTGGTGGTGCGTCATGGTTTTCGTCAACATCTGCAGTACTATCGTTTGCATCAAGTTCTTTCGAGAGTCCTGTAAGACACCCGATGGTCAGACCCGCTACTTACGCTGTATGCGTTTCATGGGGCTGGCATTTATTCTTGTGGCAATGTACAGGTCAGTATTTGTATCACGCTATCTCTATCAGTATGGCTGGTTCGATACCATCGCGAATAGCTCTCTGATAATCCGCTCTTTAGCCTGGGTTGCAGAACTTTCCTTTGCCGGATTAATCGCTTTCGCCATGTTGCGTTTCAATGAGGACATACGGAAAAATAATCACGAAAATAGCGTTCTGCTGTCACAGTACGAGCGTCACGCACCCTGGGCACTCATTACCTGTATCTTCCTCGCTCAGTTCTTTGCGACCGGTGGACTGATCACAAAAAGTCGCCTGTTGTTTGCCATAGAGGAGACACTGTGGGGTGTTGGCTTTTTCTCCGTTCTCCCACTGGCGATTATTCAATTTCGCAGAGCCTTCCCAGTGGGACAGAAATCAAAACCCTCGGGGCTGGGCATGCTCAGAACATTGAGTGTGGTGAATGTAAGCTGGTGCTTGATTTACTGTACCTATGCACTCATATACCACTTGCCAACGGAATACTGGGCAACCGCCCTCAAGCAACTGGAAACAGGAATTCCCCCAATCAAGACCGACATCAGTGCAGTAATCGATGCTTTTTACATCGTAAACGTTAGTCACAGCTACGCTGACTGGGGCTTCGGCTTCGTCCTGTGGCACAGCGCTTATTTCAGTGTATGCGTTTGGCTAGCGCTATTTCTCATGCGCGCGCCGCGGTATCGCCAGTTCAATCCAGACTAACCGATTCATCTCAAAATAGGCTTCTGAGAAGTTGACTCAGCGGGGCTCAGGTCATTTGCCAATCAATCTCCGCCACCGCAATGTGCCATAAGCAAGCGTTTGCAAAAATACTTAGCCGAAGGAAGCTTATCAGCCATCGTTCATGAAAAACTTGATTATATAGGTAGTACGCTGGCCCACTCTGAGCGAACATAGATAGGAACACTCATCCCAGAAAAATTGTCGCGATGACCGTTAGCAAGGTCCATAATGTTGAGCCAACAATTGAACACTTTATCGCTAAAGGCGCCGAAGGGGGTTTTGCGGGGCGTTCGCAAGACAACCGCTGACGTGTTGCAGAGCAACCCGAGGAGCATTGAAAAACTGTTTTCCGGGGGTGGGATATTGGAGCGCTACCTCGCGCAATAAAAAAGCACATTAAGAATAACTGGAGAGAAAAATGGCAAACTTACCGCGTCATAGAGTGGCGATGACGATACCCGGGCCAACTGCAAACGTGGCAGATTCCATCGCTATGGCCAAACGTCTGGAGCAGCTCGGCTGGGACGATATATGGCTGGCAGATGCAGGCGGACTGGATGCATTAACCCTGGTACCCATGCTACTGGGCGCGACAGAAAATACCCGCATTGGTACCGCGGTGGTACCGGTGTTCACACGCACACCTGCTGTTCTGGCCAGCACATTTGCTGTCATCAACCAGGCCTACCCTGGGCGTTTCATTCCCGGTCTTGGTACGTCCAGCCACGCCATCATCAATAATTGGCATGGTTTGACTATGGAAAAACCGCTGACTCGTATCAAAGAAACCATGACCCTCTTACGCTCCATGATGGCCGGAGAAAAAACTAATTTCGAAGGCGAAATACTGCGCAGCAAGGGCTATCGCCAAGCACCGACCAGCAACCAACCCATTTATCTGGCAGGCCTACGGCCAAACATGCTGGAAACTGCCGCTGAAATCTCCGATGGGGTGATTTTAAATCTATTTCCCCGTTCCGCCCTGCCCAAAATCATGGAACACATCGCCATCGGCGCCGAGCGTGCGGGTAAAGATCCAGCCTCCGTTGAGGTGGTGTGTCGGCATATGATGTGTCTTACGAATGACAAGGAACTGGGGCGTGCAGCATTCCGCGCGGCTTTCGGGCCCTACTATGCAACACCCGTCTATAACAAATTCCTCGCCTGGGCCGGTCATGAGGACACCGCCAAAGAAATAGCCGAGGGCTTTAAAGCCAGAGACAGGCAGCGTACCTCAGCGGCTATGACCGATGAGCTGGTCGACCAAATTGCTCTAATCGGCGATGAGGCCGAGTGCCAGGACCTCATTCGCGAATACGCCGCAGGTGGTATTCATACCCACGTCATGAGTCCAATGATTCCCGACCCCCAAATGATTGAAAACACTGTGATGGCCTTTAGCAACGAACGCTTCAGCTTTTAAATCGCGACAGGAGCAGGTAGCGGGCAATAAAGTCATCGGAGCCGGGAACATGATCCCGCCAAAGACAGCGCGCCCCGCTGCGCGTTCAATCTCAAAGGCTCGTGTGCACACATAACAGTTTTTATAGCGTGCGCGCCCATTGTCAATATAGACCGCGTGGATCACTCCATCATCTTCCAATGGTTAGGTATACGACATTGGTGGGACTGGGGGTTTGGCCCGTTTCGCCTGTAAGCGCCGCACAGGTCCTTGGGCACACGGCCCGAGATCACCTCCACATCAGTGGCTTCAATCTCGGTCGAGACCAGTGCAAAGCATCCGCTGAGATGCCGGTTGTCAGACTGCCAATCGGCCATGGTCTAGTGCTCCTGTGCGCGTGTGTGGGCCACCGGCCAACACGGATCAAACAATCTAGTCGACACACCCCGTTTATATTTCCTATACTAATATCCAGCAGTTAGCTCGTATCCGATGCAAGGATGGACACCTGGTTTTGTGTCAAAGCTTACCGCTGACGCGATGGTGCCTAGATTCCCATTCGACCAGGTAGTTTACAGCTTACGAAGAGACTTAAAATGACCCACCTGACTAATAACAACTATAAAATATACGGCGATTTTCCGCTAACCATTGAAGCGAATAAGCATAAACGTCTTGAGATTTTACTGGATTGGTTACGTAAAGAAAAAAGTTTATTAGAAGAGGCTATGCTTAAGCACGGAGCCATTCGTTTTAGAAACTTCGACGTTAGCACCCCTGAAGATTTTGAAAAGATTGCGCGGGCGATTGCACCTGAACTAAAAAATGACTACCTAGGCACGTCGCCAAGAGATGCCGTAACTGATTATGTTTTTCATGCGAGTGAACTGCCCGGGTATTTTCCGATACCGCAGCATTGTGAAATGAGTTTTTGCGCTAACCCTCCTGAGTTTCTATTTTTTTCGGCAATGAATCCTTCAGAGAAGAATAGCGGTGAGACGCCAATTTGCGACATGCGCAAGGTATGGAGTCAGATGGATGAAAATATTCGGGAGCGCTTTAGGTCGAAAGGAATGAAAAATGTGCGTAATTATTCTGCACCCGGAGCACCAGCAGCCGATCAAATGCAGCTCAAGTCTTGGGACGAAATATTTCAAAGTACTGATAAAGAGATTGTTGAAAAAAAGTGCCACGAGGAAGGCTTTGATCCTGAATGGAAAAAAGACGGTGGATTAAGACTTTGGGGCACACAGGCGGTGAGTAAGCAGCATCCAATTTCCGGAGTAGAGGCCTGGTACAATCACCTTGCGATATTTCACGTATCTTCTCCCGCTGGAGAGTATCAGCGTATCTTTGATTTTCGTCCCACTGAAGAAAATAGATCTATTTTGGAAGTGGCGCGTTCCCTCGAAAAAGATATGCGAGAAAAACCACCAGAAGATCTATCAATGCATACTTTCTATGGAGATGGTAGCGAAATTCCAGAAGAAGATATCGAACATGTACGCGATCTTATTTGGAAAAACTTACAAGTAAATGCTTGGCAAAAGGGTGATGTCCTAGCGATTGATAACGCTTCGGTATCGCACGGACGCTTACCTTATAAGAATGAAGATCGCGAAATATTAGTCTGCTGGTCATAATCTCAGGAAAAGCAGCAGCCAAGATCGATATCTAGACTGCACTTTATGTAGTGCAACTCGAGCCAGCAATTGACCTGTCTCTTATACACATCTGACGCTGCCGACGAATAGAGAGGTGTAG
>OLHR01000526.1_pt1 | contig 11108 bp, 6 predicted proteins | sample 1609291 | NCBI WGS metagenome assembly OLHR01 (sample SAMN05416707, study PRJEB24817) | seawater metagenome | isolation source: Sea water | place: Canada:Atlantic | collected 2013-07 | reverse complement strand
TGCCTAGTCTCGTGGGCTCGGAGATGTGTATAAGAGACAGAAATCAAACCGAGCCGATCCATCTCTTGAATCAAGGCCTTTCCTTTATGCGACAAGGGACCAAGCTGATCGTGTCCCAACGCATAACGGCCGTTGCCGTAATGGGCCGGACCTAAAGCGCGCAGCCCGTAGCCATAGGCCGTCTCCAGATCAGCCAAGGTTCGTATCGAATCGGAACCTTCGAGGCTCAAAACATAGCCAATCGGGGTATTCTCCGCATCCGCCGCCCAGTCCTCCAAGTGCTGATTCAGTGCTCTCGTCGTTCGAATCATCGACAATTCCCCGACCTCTTCCATCGCGCGATACCAGGCGAGTTGACCTTGGGTCATCGCCCAGGCCTGCCCCGGGGATGCCCACGATGCCACCGGCCCAGGTGGCTGCATGCAGCCACCGATTTGAGTCGCTACGCAAAGCCCAATCCCAGCTTTGCGCATCTCCGGAAAACAGACCATCCCCTGACTCCGTCCCTGTAAATCAGATAGGCCGTCCTCAACTTTTCGGAGATCCGCCAGCGGTAAACGTAAATCCCGATTATACTCAAGGGCATTCAGACTAAGATCCAGATGAGCATCGAAAATTAGCATGCGGCAATCATGAATGATCACGCGGAATTAACCAACTCCGTTTTCTCATCCTTGGAGGGGATTATCTCCCTAATTGTAGTCATCGTGTTTTAGGATTTTGCTGAGTCACTCCATCTAACAGTATTGTAAGAAGGCGGCTCAGCTGCGGATGCAGCCATCGCCGCACTTGGATTGATGGAACCCACGGTTTGTGAAATCGGGCGTATCCCACGGTGCTTCGAAAAGCCGAAGATACGGTCAGGCTACAGGGTATTTAAGAATCGGCGGTTTCTTTTTTGAGAAAAAAGACATACTGGGAAAAGAACCTTGCCTTCGTAGGGTCAAACGGGAGTCGGTCATGTGATCCGACTGTTTCTATTACCTTCCGCTTATAGATTTTTATGCGAGGATTCCTGTAATCCAATGCCGAAAGCTATGAAAAGACCGAACACCCGCCGACAGTTCATTAAGACCTCCGTTTCCGCGGCCGCCGGTTTGACCATCCTGCGATCGGGTTCCGCCCGAACATATGCGGCCAATGAAAAGTTAAACGTGGCGGTCATCGGCGTCGCCAACCAAGGGGCATACAACCTGGGCAATGTCTCGAGTCAAAACGTCGTGGCCTTATGCGACATCAATGAGGGCTTGCTTGCGGGAGCCGCGCAGAAACATCCATCTGCCCGGACCTATACCGATTTTCGACATCTGCTCGACCAGAAGGACGTCGAAGCGGTGGTGGTGGCCACCCCGGACCACACCCACGCCGTCGCGACCGCCGCAGCAATCCGAAGCGGCCGACATGTTTATTGCGAAAAGCCGCTCACTCGGACCGTGGCCGAATGCCGTCGCATTCAGGAGCTTGCCCGGGAACATCGTTGCGTCACCCAGATGGGAACCCAGATTCATGCGGGATCGAACTATCGCCGGGTGGTGGAATTGGTGCAAAGCGGAGCAATCGGCACCGTATCAGAAGTGCATGTCTGGGTCGGTGGCGGCTTCGGCAATAAAGAACGTCCCAAGGACACGCCAGCAGTGCCAAAGGGACTGCATTATGATCTCTGGTTGGGACCGGCCGAGGAGCGACCCTATCATCCAGACTACCTTCCATTTTCCTGGCGGCATTGGTGGGCCTTTGGTGGAGGGACCCTCGCTGATATCGGTTGCCACTACATGGACCTGCCGCATTGGGCCCTCGAATTGCGGCATCCCCTCACCGTCGAGGCGGAAGGCCCGCCAGTTCACGCGGAGAGCGCGGCAAACTGGTTGATCGCCCGCTACCTCTATCCGGCCCGGGGTGAAAAGCCGCCGGTGAACCTGACTTGGTATCATGGAAATCGGCGCCCCCCACAATTCGCGGAGAAAAAGCTACCCAAGTGGGGAAACGGAGTGCTCTTTGTCGGCTCCAAGGGAATGCTAATCTGCGACTACGGAAAGCATGTCCTTCTGCCCGAAAAAGACTTCACCGAATTCACCACCCCGGAACCCGTTATCAAGGACTCCATCGGTCATCACCTGGAATGGATCGAGGCCTGCAAACACGGTGGGCCGACCACTTGTGATTTTGACTATTCCGGGCCCCTGACGGAAGCGGTGCTTCTCGGCAACGTAGCATTCCGTTCCGGTAAGAAACTGGAGTGGGATCCGAAAAAATTACGTGCTACGGGAGCTCCTGAAGCCGACCAATTTATCGATTATCGGTATCGCAAAGGCTGGGCGCTGTGATGGTGGACGGGCCGGTTTACGGCAGCCTCTTCAAGCTGCCTAAGAATATCGTCCCAGTTTTCATCGATTCATCTCGATCAGCGATTGGTTAAGCGGGTTCATCTCCCGGTCGGGACTGGCGCTAGATCGCGATCTCCGCCAGTGGCCCGCGCAGATCGAGGTCCTTGAGTTGATTATCGAGCTGGCCGAAGTGATTTTCAGCCGGACCGTTATTGGCTTGGAGAATGGTGTTATACCAATTGCCTATCGTCTTGTGACCGGAGCTCCCGTATTTCGGGTAGCGGAGGTAGCGCCCTGCGGTCTTGAGCTTGTGCCCTCGCCCGCCGACAACAATGAACGGCCACTCTTTCCGGCGCGAGTGATGCGCCTCACCGGTATCAGAGAGGTAGATGATCATGGTGTTATCGAGCATAGTGCCATCACCTTCAGGGACTGCTTTGAGCTTGGCTGCCAACTTGGCGATCTGCTCGATTTGGAATTTGCGAATCACGTCGCGCGCCTCGGCGGACTTCAGCCCGTTGTCGGTGACTTTGTTGTGGCCGATGTCGTGCACGCTGGTGTTCTTGAATCCGAAGGCGGCATACTTGGCGCTAAGCCAGTCGGCACGGATCGAGATCACGTTGGTTAATCCGGTGATCAATGCTGCCGAGGTGAGGTCGAAGAAGGTGGACACGCGGTCGGTGAAGACGGTCGATGAATATTGGCTAGTGAATTCGGGGGCGTTCTTCCGGATCTTTTCCTGCATCACGACGAGCTGATTGTTACGCGCGCGGACGGACTCGAACGCGCTCAGGTAGTGCTCGAGTTTCTCGCGCTCCTCCGGACTAATCTGCTTGGCGAGACGCTTGGTATCCTCGCTGAGAAAATCAAGGAGATTGGTCTGCAACGCGAACTCCTTCTTGCCTCCCGTTTTTAAATCGAGCGCACTGCCGAACAATTCGCGGAAGGCTTTTTCCGCGCTGGCCTGGTAGGGCATTGGACTGTTCTGTCCATACGCCGAGATCTTTGGAAAGACCGCGGTGTCTTGGACGATCGGGCCGTAGTTATTGCCGATGCTGTGGCCATTGGGGGCGAAACCGTAGTTCCTGAAGGGAGCGGGATTGAGTTGACCAAGGAGGCAATCGAGGGTAGCTGCCGCGGGCTTTTCCGGCGAGTGGTGACAGCTGAGGGCGCCGTAATAAGACGAATGATTCCCTCCGAAGTTAGCGCCGGAAAGACCTTCGAGAATCATCATCTCCTCTTTGAAGGGATCAAGCGATCGCAGCGTTGGTGGGAGCTGATGATCGGTAAGTTTGAGATCGAGGAGATTGTCATCGTCACCAATATCAATACCCTCCGGGCGGATCGCGGCGGGCGTGATGCCGCTCGATTTAATGACGAAGACAAAGCGTTTTGGGAACCCGTCGGATCGACCGGCAGCATGAGCTTCCATCTGCCGCAACAGAGGCATCAAGACCGCGCCGCTCGCTCCGAGCGTGATGCCTTTGGTGAAATTCCTTCGATTGGTCATCATTTACGGTAGAGGAATGAGTCGGATGTTAACAGCGAAACTAACAGCTCGCTAAATTTCCCGCCCCTATCGAGATACGCTTTCTCTGCGGCGATAAGAGTTTTTGAGTCGCTGAGCATTTCGTTACGACCCATCCAGTAGCGGAAGCAGTGCCGGATGATCGACTGGCGGACGCGGGTAGATTTGGCGAGCTTGTGCACGAGATCGTGGGCATCTTTGACCGGGCCGTCGATGCCTCGTTCGCCGGTGCCAGTGATCTTGCCGCTGGTGTCGAAGGGAAATTCCACCAGTTCGTCCTTTTCCAATCCCAACTTGATCTTGTCCGGGGTGAGCATGGTCTCGAAGCGTTTTTGTTTCTTGCTATAATACATCCCGGTGCGGACCCAGCCGCGGTCGGTGAAGCTCTCGAAGGGCATACCGAGTGGCTCGAAGTGTTTGTGACATTTCCAACATTCGTGGGCTTTGGTGACCTCGAATCTTTGGCGCAGGGTCTTGTCGTGGTCCTCGGGAATCTTGGCATCGACGCCGATCGGGAGGGCCGGAACGTTACCGGCGAGCAAGTGGGTGCGTACCCAAATGCCGCGGTGAACGGGATCGTTGGCGTCGTTTGTGGAGTGGGTGAGCAGCCAGCTGAGGTCATGGAGCATGCCGGCACGGAAGGTGTCGTCGGTGAGGCTCTTGGACTTTTTGATCATGTCGGTGCGCCATGCATCGGCTTTCTCTTTTGGCTGGAACTTGAGTTTTTTCGCGTGCCGTTCGTCGACCATTTTGAGGAGCTGGGTGCGGCTGTTGTTAAAGCGCGACGATGTCAGGAGTTCTTCGAAAACCTGTTTATCTTCATTAACGATAGCCGCGATGTGCCCCTGCGGCGCGCCAATCAGCGCGCGCCCTCCCATGCCGGGACCGGGGCTATCTTTGAAGGTTCCTTCGGCTCTGGGATAGAGGAAAAACTCCTCGAAGAATCGCACGATGCGCGGGTAGTAGGCGAAGCCGTGTTCGCCTTCTTGGATCATACGGTGGAAGGCGCTGGCAGGGAAGTGCTTGCGGATCGGTGGCGCGCCGGCGGCGATCATCGCACGCACGACTTTCTCGACTTCGGTCTTGTTGCTGAGTTTTCCCTCCCCATAGGCTTTTTGGATGATCGGATTCGCGGTTGGCGGGGAATCAGTGAGGGCGTATGAGAGGGCGAAGGCGATCTCTTGCGGCGAGAGCAGACGCCGGCCGTGTTCGTCGTCGGGACCGCGACCGAGTTCGAGCCGGTAGACGGCTTCGCTCGATAGGTAGATGCCGAGCAGCGTGGTCTTGAGACCGGCTTCGTTGCCACCCTCAGCAAGGTTGCGCTCCATGAAGGCTAAGTATTTTGGGAACTCGGCTTCACTGATCGGGCGACCGCAGGCCCGTTCGAACTCTTCGCGAATCACGCGCTCGAGCGCCTCTCGTGGTGGTTGTCCTTCAGCTTCTGAAATGACCTTGAAGCTCTCTTTGCCTGCGAGACGGATGGATTTTCCCTTGTCGGGGCCGTAGGTCATCGGTGCGAGCTCGCGGTCGTGCATCTGGTTGGCAATAATGTCTGAAAGGGCGAGCTGCAGCGCGAGGAAGCCCGACTCGTCCATTATTTCCTGGTCGGCATAGTCGCGGAGACCATTCGATTTCGATTTGTAACTGACGGGCTGCGCTTCGATTCCGCCGCGTAGAATCTGCTGATATCTTTTGCCGCCGTATATGTGCGGGCTCATGCGCCACAGGCGCGCCGGGGTGAAAGGAGCGGTGATGATCGAGCCATCGAACAGCAGCTCGTGACTGACGCGATTACCGAACTCAGGAAGCAGCATGCGCGATTCGAGTTCGAATCCCTTCCCGGCCAAAGTGAGCCCCTCTTTGATCCAGCGAACGATTTGCTCGCGCTCGGCCGCACTTGGCTGCCGTTTTTTCTCGGGTGGCATTGTGCCGATCTCGAGTTGTTCAAGCACGCGCTCCCACAGCGCGACGGTATCACCGTTGGTGAAATCGCTACCGATCGTATCTAACGAGACTTTCCCCTTCTGGGTCTCATCGTCGTGGCAAGCGAGACAGTTCGCCTCCAGTAACGGGACGATGCCTTGCTTGAAAAAAGCGTCGCCCGTAGCATCTGCTTTCCCAATGGAGAGAAACGCAGCGATTAAGATCGTTGGGATGATGGTTGAGTGTCCGGTCAAAACTGTGAAGAAGTTGAGATTAATTCAAAAACTGACGAGTAGGAAGTCGGATCTTGGCGCTGATTCAAAGGCGAGAGTTGAACTGTTGTCTAATTAACCCCCTAGCAAGCATTCAAAATTCATTATTGGTGGTTCGGCGTTCAGCGTTCATTCTTCACCAATGAAACCGCTTCTATCGCTCCTCCTCTCCGCCGCCTCCCTCCTTGGCGCCCCCTTCGTAAAAATCACCCCTACCTTCCAAAACCAAAATATCAAACTCCCCGTCGCCCTCGCCATTCCACCCGATGGATCCAACCGACTCTTTCTCGTCCAGCAGTTCGGGAAAATCACGATCCTCCCCAAGGACCGTTCCTCGTCTGAAGAGATCACCTTCCTAGACGTCACCGACCGCCCCCTCATCAAGAAACAGTTTGAAGAAGGCCTCCTTGGACTCGCATTCCACCCAGACTACGCCAAGAATCGCAAGTTCTACATCTACTACTCTCTCCAGGATCCCAAACACACCCGCGTTAGCGAAATGCAAACCTCGGCCAATGATCCAAACAAAGCCGATCCCACCACCGAGCGCGTCCTTTTGGAAATCCCCCAACCCTTTTGGAACCACAACTCCGGCAACATCCTCTTCGGATCCGATGGCTACCTTTACATCTCCATCGGCGACGGAGGAAAGGGAAACGACCCCCAGCGCTTCTCCCAAAACACCTTTGTCTACAACGGTAAGATTCTCCGCATTGACGTCGACACCCGCGCCGGCAGCCGTCCCTACGGACTCCCCTCCGACAACCCCTTCCTCAATAAACCCGGCCACCACCCCGAAATCTTCGCCCTCGGCCTCCGTAACCCTTGGGGCCTCACCTTCCATCCAGACACTAAGGAACTCTGGGCCGCCGACGTCGGTCAAGGGGCCTACGAGGAAATCAACATCATCAAAAATGGCGGTAACTATGGCTGGTCCTTTAATGAAGCCACCCACCCCGCCAACGCCCACCCCGACAAACCGTCCAAGGAACTGACATTCATCGACCCCATCCACCAATACGGACGTCAGGATGGCATCTCCATTACCGGCGGCCTCCACTACCGAGGCACCGCCGTTCCAGCTCTCCAAGGAAAATATCTCTATGGCGACTGGGGTTTCGGTACCCTCTGGGCCCTCGACTATAAGAAGGAGAAATCAAGCAACACAAAGATCTTCATCCGCACCGAAAAGCAGCAAAAATTCCGCCCTACCGCCTTCGTCGAAGACGCCAGAGGAGAACTCCTCATCCTCTCCCACGACCACAGAATCTACACGATCTCCTCCCAAAAGTAGCATAAACCTCCTTTCTACCCTCTCAACGGTCCCTCAAAGCTTCCAAGCAGTGAGATGGTCCGGAGTGGAGTTTTGTTGGCCAAATAATGAGAAATTGAATGACCTCCTTTGGCGTCGATTAATCACAACAAGAGAGACGAAAGCCGGAGTGATTTCTTGAAAAGCCAAGGAGGGACGAAGGCGTATCGCGATGGATTACTATGCCCTCGGGTCATTAATTTTGGCCCTTAAACGCTCTTCGGAAGCAGGCTGCCGGGTTTCTCACCCGATTCCCTGTCTCACCGTTTCCGTATTCGAACATCTCAACTCAACCTCTTCCGCCCGAAATCATCAACCCAGATCCGTCGCGAAGCCCCCGTCAATCGACTCAAAAAAGGTTGCTGGATTCCCCTAACTCGCATTAAGGTGCCCCTTCATGAAACGAGAAAACGCCATAATGAAGCTTATTTTAGCATTCCTTACTCCCTCTTTTCTGTTGGCGGCCGCTCCACTTCGGGCGGCCGACGCGGATCTAACTGAAGGTATTTACGCCGAGCTAAAAACCTCGAAAGGCGACATCCTTCTGGTTTTGGAGTATCAAAAAACCCCTCTGACGGTTTGTAACTTCATTGCCCTTTCCGAGGGGAAAATGACGACCAACACTCGAAAGGATCAGCCTTTCTACGACGGCCTGAACTTTCACCGAGTCATCCCCAACTTCATGGTTCAAGGTGGTTGCCCTCTTGGAACTGGCACCGGCAGCCCGGGATACCGTTTCGTCGATGAGTTTGATCCCTCCCTCAAGCACTCCGGTCCCGGAATTCTTTCCATGGCGAACTCCGGCCCAGCCAGTAACGGCAGTCAGTTTTTTATCACTCACAAGGCCACTCCCTGGCTCGACAACAAACACTCGGTCTTTGGACACGTGGTCAAGGGGCTGGATGTTATCAATAAAATTGCCAAAGGCGACCAACTGAGCAAAGTGAACATCATCCGTGTGGGAGATAAAGCCAAGGCATTCAAGGCAGACCAGGCTGCCTTCGATACCCTTAAGAGCAACGTCAAAGTTCCAGCTGACCCTAGTGCAAAGAACGGTCAGGAGGGCTTGGACTATCGCAAGAAGAACCTTGCCAAGGTCGGCGTTAAAGAAACGAAAAGTGGACTTCAATACAAGATCATCAAGCCGGGAGACGGCACCAAACCGTCCGCCACCGACAAGGTCACCGTTCACTACCGTGGCACCTTCATCGATGGCACGGAATTCGACAGCTCCTACAAGCGCAACCAGCCTGCCACCTTCGGCCTCAATCAAGTCATCCAAGGCTGGAGCGAGGGTCTGCAGCTGATCGCCCCGGGTGGGAAAATCGAACTGGTGATCCCTCCAGAAATCGCCTACGGAACTCGCGGACGTCCTTCTATCCCCCCGAACACGACGCTTCTTTTTGAAATCGAACTGATCAAGGTCAACTAGAGCCTTATCAAATCTTTAAGACGGAACGTCTGCAGTCTCACTCATCCTTCGGCATGATCCGAAAGGCTGCCCCGTCTTTTATTTTCAGACCAAGCGTCAGGACGTCGCCTGCGTTAACCAGCATCTCGCGGATAAGGAGAACCTCGATAATCATTGCCAACGTACCACCGCCTTTGCAGCGTGAAATACTGAGTCCGGTAGTGGTCGAGCACTACAGCACGTTCACCATAAACGAGCTCCCAGGACGTTTCGACTTCACGCGGTATCGAAGGCGGACAGAGTAAAATTGGCTCCACTACCAGACCCTCCATCAACGCGACTGCCTCTCGACGTCTTGTAACTCAGGTCACAAAAAACGGCAGGGCCGCCCTGAGGACGACCCTGCCGAAATTCTTGTCTGGCGGGAGCGCGCTGCTTTTCAATTCGGAAAAACACGCGACCCGGAACCGAGTCTTTCTAGTTCTTGCGAACGTAGAAGAAGAGTTTATCTACATCACCCAGAAGGTCAGATGGAATAAGATAGGTCGTATTCTCTCCCCCGGTAGGGACCGTATCATCGACCTCCGACCACTCGTCCAGTGGAAGTGAAAGATCATCGGACGAAAATACCGCGTAGGATGTTCCTTGAGATTTTCTCGAATTCCAAGTCAGTGAGACGTCCCCATTTCTAGCGACCGCGATATCGGTAATCGTAAGTACCCTTGCACCTCCGCCGAGCAAGACTTCGATACTGACACCGTCGCCCTCGTCCCAAATTTCGGCGATCTCGTCGGCCGACAAGGCGCGAGCCCAGATGGCAACATCGTCGATCTTGCCATTCCAGCCACGACCGGCCTGATCTGGATTATCTCCGATACGCATCCGGTTAACGCGATCTTCGAGAACCGCCCCTTCCTTGGTGGCGACTTCGACACCGTCGATATACAGGCTTTCGATCTGTGTGGCACCATCGGTGACGCCCACCACGTGGTGCCAGGTCTCCGGATCGGTGCCGATCATGATCGGGGTGCCGTGGGATGGGGTATCACCGTTGCCGCCCGTCCAAGCAAATTCGGGTGGCTCATCTCCACCGCGGCGATGCACGCGCCAACCATTGCCCTCACCCTTGGCGATCAGGCACTGCCAGTTCGTATCGATCGCTGCAGCAGTGCACCACACTGAAACGGTCATACTGCCCCCCGTGAAGTCAAACTCAGATTCATCACCACCGCTGATAAGAACGTTCTGCGATCCATTAAGGTTGATCGCGTTATCGAACTTGCCTGCTTCAAACGGGATCACACCCCCGTCTTCAGTTCCATGGTTGTCATCGGCAGCGTCCAGTAAATCGGCGTCGAGCGGCCAGTAAGAAACCAGGCCGAAGGCAATGCCTTCGCCGCCGGATAAAGGATCGTCGTCAACCCCATCAGGAACGGTGTCGCCGTCTGTGTCCGGATCGAATGGATCTGTGCCGGCAACGAGTTCGTCGCCGTCGTTGAGGCCATCGTTATCAGTGTCGGCATCGAGTGGATCGGTTCCCGTCACTGTCGCACTGACGAAAGTGCCGCCGCCGTCCTCGACACCGTCGGAAAGACCATCCATGTCCGTATCCTGCTCGTTCGGATCCGTCCCGCGCTGGCATTCTTCCAAATTTAAGGAGCCATCGTTGTCTGCGTCCTCAGCCGCATCAGCTGCAAGGAGCGGATTGTGGCCGCTATCAACCTCATACCCGTCGCCCATCTCGTCACCGTCGGTATCGGAATCGAGCGGGAGGGTGCTCGCAGCGATTTCGACTCCGTCATTGAGGCCGTCGTTATCGGAGTCCGCGTCATTCGGGTCCGTGCCGTGGGTGTTCACCTCATCACCGTCGGTCAGATCATCGTTGTCGCTGTCGGCATCGATGGGGTCGGTGGGATTATCACCGCCGTTCCACTCCTCGAGATTGGTGAGTCCATCGTTATCAGGATTCCCGGCAGAGTCATCGACGGCGGGATCGAGGCCGTTCGCCGCCTCCCAACCGTCGTCCATGCCATCGCCAGCGCCACCGTTCTCATTATCCTCGCCAGTGTCGGGAGTAGGATCGAGAGCCTCCAAAATCTGTTGCGCCGTGAGAACTTCATCATAAATCTTCACCTCGTCGATCGCTCCATTGAAGCTCTGTCCGGCAGGATCAGCAGCATCACGGCCATGACCGCCGATGATCACAGGAAAGGCATGCCCACTCATCGTGCTACCAGCACCACGCGCAGACTCTACTCCGTTCAAGTAGACCACCTTGTCGGTCCCATCAAACTGAAACGCAAGGTGGGTCCATTCACCAACCGGCACGACGCCCGCG
>OLHR01000522.1_pt1 | contig 11124 bp, 3 predicted proteins | sample 1609291 | NCBI WGS metagenome assembly OLHR01 (sample SAMN05416707, study PRJEB24817) | seawater metagenome | isolation source: Sea water | place: Canada:Atlantic | collected 2013-07 | reverse complement strand
CATGCCTAGTCTCGTGGGCTCGGAGATGTGTATAAGAGACAGCGTCGCGTGAGGGTGGCTAACAAACAAGAGTGTATTACAATTTGCTGTGGCTTAATACAACCACAGTCATAATGAGCATCGAGTAGGCTAGCACATCGGTGCAGAGCGAGTGACAAAGTCTTTCCCACCAGTGTATCCAATGTCATATTGAACAGAGGGATAGTGATGGGCTTCGTGACTCGCTGCGCCTCTTCGTTGGGTAGTAGGCGCTGTCGTTCGCCGATGTGGTATTGGTATAGCTCCTGCTTGAGCTCTTCGTGCATGGCTCGCCAGATCACACAATCCTGAGGAGTGATGGTCATGTCGAGCTCAGATATGGGAGCATCCTTGAGGTGGAGCTCCCAATCCTCTTCACCGTTGAAGTCGTGCTGCCCGTCGAAGGACAATCTTGATCTCGCGGGCATCGCTGCTTGAGCGGTGTTGAATAGTGCACTTGCCCTCGCGAAGGCGCTAGGGCCTCTAAATCCTCGAATAACGGAGTGACTGGAGTATCGCCATGTCGACTCCGCGCCGTGGAAGTAGCATTGCCACAGCTGGTCACCTTCAGTGGCATCCAGGATGACATAACACTCGTGTGTGCTGAAGTGACCTCCGTGTCGTGGGTCAGTCCCACCCCCGTCTTCGTCCTGCAGTAGCAGAGTCAGCTGCTGCAGAGCTAGGACGGCCAGGGGGTCGGACTCAGGGTCGGTGACGTCCTCTGAAGACGCATCACCTCCGTCGTCATCGTTTCCTGATGACTCGTCACTCTTCGGTGGCATGTTGAGGACGCGTACAGGGTCAGTCCTACCTAGGTTGGTGTGACTCCTGGTACGTGCACTCATGACTGTAGGTGGTGGTGACTTCTCGGCACTGAGCATCGGAGTAGCGTCTTGGTCGCCCTCGCCCGGTGCTAGGAAGTCATCCTCACTGCTAGACAGCTCACTGTCACCTTCAGATCCGCTCTGTCCGACACTGAGGCCGTCAGACGAGTCTGAGTGTTGGTCGACGTTGAGCTCAGCAGCCAATGCTGCTGCAGCTGAAGTTTCTGCGTCTAGACGCACCCTTTCGTTGCCGACGGTGATAGCACCTGCCATAGCAGCTGCCTCAGCGTCCAATAACGTCGGAATGTCGCCAACAGGCAGGTTTCGACCCTTAGTGGCTCTGATATGGGCTACTGAGTCGGTGATCGCCTGTGGTGTGCGTTCCATCGTTGTGGTGACATCACTTGCAGCCATAGCTGCTAGGTGCAGTGCATGGGCTTGTCCTTGAAGCATCTTGCGCATGTCAGCAACTGATGCTGAAGCTGCAGAAGCTGCTAGTGTAGCGATACGAGCTGCCTCTAACACTGCCTTGTGACTGTAGGGGCTTGGGTCGGAGGAGTACTGCTTGCCCAAGCCTTGTAACTGTACATGTGGATCCTGCCGGCGGGTCGAAATCGTAACCGTCGACCTGTTGACCTGGAGCAGCTGCTCAGACTCACACATGCCCCTCTCGAGATGGATGGTGCTAGTGGGTGTCGCGGCGGCTGCCATTGGGACCTCTTCGTGGTGCACCTCCTCTTCTGCCGTAGGCACATGAGGAGGCTCATCACCTGCATCTGGATCGACACATGGAGTGCCCGCGAAGAAGTCCGACTGGTTGAGGGACTCCATCGTTTCAGACTGAGTTAGTCCACGAGCCTTGCAATCTTGGAACAGTGCCATCGCCTGAGCCGCGTTCGTGCTCTTGGGTGTAGACGCAGTCGCACTGCCTGTCGATGCAGCAGCACCTCCAGCGGTGGAGGTGTTAGCTTTGTCCGTGTGAGTGAAGCCGCAAGTGCCTTTGGCGTGCCTACGACACTCTTGACCGTTTGCATCGTAGTAGCATCGGCCACTGGACTTGCAGTCATCGAAGGAGACCTTCTCGGCGAAGCGGTTAGGCTTTTGACTGCCTCCCTTAGCTCCCTTGCCTCCTTTGGATCCTTTGCTCCTACTCGTAGATCGACTACCTTTGCCACCTCGATCGCCCTTGCCTTTGCCGCCGCCCCACTTCTGTCGGGCGTCTCGGCCTATGGACTTGGTCTCGAAGGGCTTGCGCGTGTCGTGTACTCCAGCAGAGCAGCCTGCAACCGTTCCGTGCTTGCACGTGCCCTTGATCTTGAAGAATGGACAAGCATGTGCTGCACCGGCGGTTGCGGCACCACCAGGTGACTTCTTGCCCTTGCCCGGTTGCTTGGAGCGGTACACCAGCTGGTGTTGCTCCATGAGTGAGATGTACTGTGCCTGCTGAGCCGCCGAAGCTGATTCGGGGTACAGCGGGTTGACATCAGCCTTCTCGCTTGCTAGCTCCTGCCACTTGGCCAGGAGGCTGTCCTTCTGCTGGGTTACGTAGACGTATCCGAACCAACGGTCATAGTGGATGGTCGTCGGGATGTCCTGACAGTTGAACCAGTCGGGGGGCTCCTTCTGACCTGCCATGAAGTCCAGTAGATGGGTCAGCGCGCCTTGGATATGCCGGTGCCTCAGCTTCTTAGCCGCTTTAGCCGCCTCAGCACGCTTTAGCTGCTTGGAGCTCACATGGACCAGGTGGTCGACGTGATCGGCTTCGAACTGAGCCTGTAGCTGCTCGCGCACAGTTTCATGTGTGCGTTTGGCAGCTTTGACTGCGTCTGCCTCGCGGTCGGTCGTCATTCCTTGCGATCTGAGGTCGGAACATGCGTCCTGGAGGGACTTTGCTTGATCAGCCAGTAGACGTTGATGGGCGAGTTGGCGCCCAGTCTCGTACGTCTCCTCGTCATCGGATGACTCCTCCGACGATTCAGCAAGTTCAGGGCTGAGGAAGTCGAACTGATTGTCGGTCTGAACTTCTTCCTCCTCCTTCTCTTCTCCTAGACGCAGACTCTTCCTTGCCTTTGGTGACTTAGTGCCACGAGCGGGCAGAGACTGCATAGCATGGGTGTGCATACGCAGCATCTTTGCCATAGCCGGTGTCTTGGGCGGAAGCAGCTCACCATCCTTGTCAAGGGTAAGGTTAGTCTCTTCCAGCGCTGTGCCGCCTTCTCGTTCGACTTTGCGCATCGTTTCTTTGGCGTTGTGTGCACGGATGACAGCCAAGACCAAGTTGTACATTCTTGGCATATGCTCTCGGTACACTGCACCGATGTCATCCTTGGAGGTCATCTCGCGGTAGTTCAGGGCGTTGTTGCTACTGTTGTCCTCCACGACGAGACCGTGCTGGATCATTTGGGTAAGCTTGTACACCAACTTGGGATCCTGTCCAGCACTGTCTGTGAGTAACTTCATCTTCCACTCATGAAACTTGCTGGTGCCAAGTGTAGTGATGGTGTCCAGAGCCTTGCCTGTGAAACATCCTTGCAACTTGATCGCGGCACCTTCGATCTTCTTGAGTATCAAAGCGTTCGCAGCAGCCACCGCTTGCGGCGTGGCTTCCACCCTAATCTTGCTCAGCTCCAACTCAATGTGTTGGAGGAAGAGTCCTGGAGGGTAACCTTCAGCAGCCTGCTTGGTGAGCAAGGCTTCTGCTGCTTCTTTATATGCATAGGAAGTGAAGTCTTCAATCGTTAGCAGGAAAGACTTGCCTTCCCAGCATGCATACACCCTTCTGTCACCAGCCTTGAGGCTTGCTGAGAGGGTTGTAAGGAATTTTGCACACTTTGCAGCTTCTGAGCCTTCGCCGGAGTATTTGTTCTTCGGTAAGGTTAAGCTGGTTGTGCGTGAATAAAAGCTTTTCGATAACGATCGGTTAGATTCGTCATCTTCATTGTCTCGGACGTCTCCAAGGCTTACCATATTGGTAAGGCTTAATCGATTTTCTTTATTGAACCCTTCAGAGGGTTACGGATTGACTTTTAACGTTTGCTACCACGCGGGAATAAGATTCTCCTGCAGGAAGAACCTTACTCTCTTGGTCTGGCGTTAATCTGGGAGGCCACGGGAGTGCCGGCCAGATTCCACCGCGCGCTAAGAAAGCTTGCGGGAGTCGCTAGACTGGTTGATCTAGAGTCTGCTCGGGCTGAGTAGACTTCTTTGGGTGCAAGCTTAGCTGCTTGCTGCTTAGATTTAAGTGAGGAGAGCTTAAGCTCTCCACGGGAGATGTCTGTCAATATTGACTGACGCGCAGCTCTTTCTTGGAGCTTGGTGACTCGTCTAGAAACTCTAAGTGTAAATGCGTCTAATGAGATCCGGGCGCTAAGGCGCTCCGGCTAGGCTAAGCCCGGGACCGGGCGCGTCTGGGGCACTGTCTGGCAGTCCCCCTAGGGCGCCCCTTCTGTCTCGGCTAATTGGCTATCTGGGCTCTGCTGTGCCACAGGGCACTTTGGATGTGCCACAGGCACTTGTATGCGAGCGCACCCCCTGCACTGTTGTCACAGAGCACAGGGCATTTGCATTTCGTGATTGGCTTTGAGGAAGCGTGATGTTGTTGTGGTAGTTTCGACGTTTGAGCTTCGAAGATCGTTGCTTGAAGTAGCTTGCCTTGTTGTTGTTGTTTGGTGTTGAGATGGTTCACTATAAGAGCTAGTCCACCTCGCAGGACCCCGTGTTGTGTGTTGAGGGACCCTGTTGGTACTTATGGTACATCTTTGACCCAGTAGTCGAAGTCGATCTGGACAGTGTTGCTTACTGCAGTAGCTCCCGTCGCAGCATGGTCAGTTGCATCGGGGAGTTGCCACTTGATGTAGCCACACATACAGTGCCAGAAGTAGGTGAACTTCGGATTGGCGAGAGGCTTAGTGAAGATGTCACTCCAGTTCTCATCGCCAGGACACCATTGAATAACAACTCGGCCACGTCGTACGTACTCGCGCACTTTGAAAGCGTCGCGGTCGACATGTGTAGTCATAGTTCGGTGCCGGCCTGGATCGGCTACTACTTGAGTAGTAGAGCGAGAATCGGTGGCCAATGTCATGGGTTCCATGTCGGGCATCTCGATCTCTTCTTCTAGTTGCTGGACGCTGTAAATCATGCCAGCAATCTTGGTAGTCACTTTCACTTCGGACGATAGCGTGCTGAGGTTGATCCACTTCAGGGACTGACAGAAGCCTGAGATGAGACCACCGTTGCCGCTGATGCCTCCTCCACCAGTGCATAACATGGTGATGGGGTCGTCGCAGTGAGAAGCATCGCCGATGCCAATCTTGTTGCATACGCGATGCCATTGTTCTGGGTGCTCCATGAGATAGGTGAGGGACCAGTTGGAAACATAACGAATCCCCCATACCGCTGCCACATCGATCAGAAACAGACCACAATCCAACAAAGCATCTCGGTGATGTTTGGTGTGATGGGTACTGTGTCGTGCTAGCACTCTGGAAGCATACCATACCTCGGGATGCGTGTAGCATATCCACATAATGTGGCCGAGGATGTGTCGATAGGGCCAAGCTTTGTGCTCGGCCACTGCCGTCTTGTCCGTGATGTCAAGCTCATGTTCCGTAGCATGCTTGAATGTTGCAGCCATGGGGATCTGTACTTGCGTGCGTCGACTACTTCTTCGCGCATCGAACAGCGGAGCGAACTCCGTGTACATCTTGAGGATGGCTTGCTCCTGCGTGATAGTGCAGGTAGAGAGACCGTCCTCGGTGACACCGTAAGTAATCTTGACGCCAGTGTGAGCAGTGACGTTGCGATTCGTCGTCAACTTGAGTCCTTTGGCTTTGAGCTGGTCGACCACCCAGGGGAACTTGTTGCCCGGGCGAATGAGCATGTCATCCGTGTGGATCTGCATGTCTGCTTTGCCGGGAGGTATGTTCGATTCGGGGTACGTCGAGGACGCCGTTGATGACAAATGGAACCATGCTGCCTCTGTCGATATGCGATCAAAGTGCAGTGGTGGTTCATGCATCAGGCTGCAGAAGTAGTCCATCCAGATCCTGCCTCCAGCGATGCGCCCGTACGTGTTCTTGGTGAGGGTGTAGACCTCTTCGTTCGGGCTAAGGTAGCGCTGGTAGATCTCGGGGATGATCTTCTTGCCTGTTGCTTTGCGGGCTCTGAGTCTCTTGAAGTAGGCTTCAAACCAGGGCCAGTCGATCACGTGTCGGTAGGTACCGTCGTCGTTCTTAATGATGAGGACAGCATGTGCCCAGCTCATGATACGGACGAAGATCTTGATCGGTTTGCCCTTGCCGTCGAGACCCGCTTCGGGAACATTGTAGGCAGATGAGACATCTGCTTGTCCACATCGTTCTTCTTCAGGTACTTGAGCTTCGGCCGCGAACCAGTAGCGGAAGGACTCTGCACTTGGCGCAGCATGGTGGCTGCTGCCGAAGAAGTGCACGCCTTCTTTCTCATCTGATCCGTCGACTGCGACTCGCCACTTGCACTTATCAAGATTCCCTGACGGGGTCACTTTCAAAGTTGGAACTTCGGACGGTCGTAGTGGAGTGGTGCCCAGCGCCCAGCAATCTTTTACTGTGGCTCCCTCTCGGGTGAACACCCCCATCGCGGTTAGCTGCTTCAGTTCTTCAGCTGCCGCATAGATGAAGCCTTTGCACAACTCCCATGGCTGGTTAGCCAGGAGCTGCTCCATCGACTTGTAGCTCTTGTTGAACTCCGTGCTTTTCTCGAGTAGCCATGACTTAGACCACCCAGGATTGTGCTTGTGCAAGTCTTCCTTGGGTGATGCTGTGAACTTGGCAGCAGAGGCGTATGATGCACCCCCGACTGCGATATCCCATGCTTCGAGTACTTGCCCAGCACAGATATCAACTTCGTGTGCTGCGAGTTCTGGATCGTTCGCTTGCTTCATATGGAAGTCAAGGAAGATGTGGTCAGCTTCTTGGAGCTGACTAGCTTGCGCCATGATCCTGGTCGACGATTTGTTGACCCCATCGATCTCCATTGGTGTAGGTGGACCAACGTTGATCTCGAGTCGTTGTTGCGCCGTGATGAAGGTGGACGCCGCCAGTGCAGCTGCGTCGATTTCATCTGGATCTTTAGGGTCTGACTTGTTAGTCGAGACCAGCTTGAGGACTCCGGTGCCGATGTCGTACTTGAAGTCACTCACAGTGTACTTCAAGTCTCCTTTCTTGCCAGGGACGATCATGCCGATGGCCTCCTTGGCGTTGACTCCGTCGAGCATGTCAAGTCGTTTCTGCCGGTATGGCGTAGTGACTTTGGACGCCTTCTCTGTCTTGCGCAAGGTGTACTCTTGCAAGTCATTTAGGAACGTCTCGACTTGTAGAATCCGGCGACGATTGCCGTGTGCTTTTCGTGGAGTCTTAAGCGGAGTGTCGGGCACTTCGGGAGTGTAGACCTCGGGCTTGTTTCGGTCGGTTCTGCCTTGGACTCGTTCTCCAATGCTAGGTTGCTCCTCCTCCTCGTGCGTTGCTTTGGGAAGAGAAGATCCAGGTTGGAACGCCTGCAGATCGGCCTGGACGATCTTGACATCGTCCGCAATCTTGTACTCAGTCGGAATCGGTCCGAGAGTAGAGATCATGTTGCGCGCTTCGGTGTAGAAGGGCTCTTCATCTTCGTCGATGTTGGTGCTGTACTCATCACCAGTCTTCAAATGACCGTGAATAAGCTTCTCAACTCCAACGCTTAGATGGCCTGCCTTGTCATTGAGCAGGTCTTTGAGGTAGTCTGGTGTCTTGCCAGCAAACTTGAACAGCACTCGGAGAGGGTCTTGCTCGTAGGGGAAGCACGTTACTCGGCTTCGGCCCATCTGACGCACCATTTCTCCGCTCTTGTCCAGTTCGGGGACGGTGATCACAATGATCTGATCCTCGTGAGTGGCTGACTCAACAAGGCCGCCGAAGAGACCAATCTGGCCTCGGCTTTCCGTCTTGTTGCCTGCCGCATGGTCTCTGTAGATGCATACGCATCCGAAGGGACCAGGGAACATCTTCTCGAAGTCCAAGGGTCGATCCTTGAGCTCCGCCATTGGGACGTGATTGCTGCCGCTGTTGTGCAGGCAGTTGCCACAATGCAGACCGAAACGACCAGCAAGGTAGGCGAGCTTGTGCCGCCACTTCTTGTCGCGGCCGCCTTCAGCGTCGCTTGTGATCAGAACGTTGAGCAGGTTGGAACGGACCGCTTGGTTGTAGATCGCGTTGCTGCCCTCAGCCATAGCTGCTTCGTTCTTGACTTTCGCACTCGTGATGTCCACATGAACCCCCAGGTCGTTCATCGCCTCCTTGGTTAGACGGGAGCGTGCTTGTCCTGATGGGTCAAATCGCATCACATAGCAGCGGCATCCGTGTGCCTCCACCCATGCGATGATGGACTTGAGTGTCTCGTACAATGTACTTGACGTCATGTCGGATTGGCTGAGCGCATGCCGGATGTTGTATCCGATGCATGTTGCAACCATCACGTTGTTGACGGTGGAGTAGCCGTTGATGTCGATCATCGTTGCACCGGTGCCAGTAATCTCATCTAAGGTGATCACTGCATACGGGTCGCATGCCTGTGCCAGCTTGAAACCAGTAGCGCTGAGTAAGTAGCGACGGGAGTCCGCGCTCAAATCGTCGTTCGCTTGGTGCTGCTGTAAGGCCGTGTCCGCAATGTCTTGACGGGACGCGTGCTTGGTGCTGTAGGTGCGATGACCACATGGCTTCTCCTTGCATGAACCGAGAGTGCACTTGAGACAGTCCTTGACTTTGAACTTGTGTGCTCCTTTCAGGTTGATCTTGCAGTTGATGACTTCACCGCTCTTGACTGCTTTCTGTAGCGCTTGAGGGTGACGATGTCCAGTGAGATAATGGGCGAAGAGGAGTGGATCCACTTCACCTACTCTGTTCTTGAACTGCATCAATTCAGACTCTATGTGCTGGGTGACGAGTTGCAGGCGATCGAAAGCCTTCTTGCAATCTTCCAAGTTGCCGCCGGTTGCGCAGTCGTTGAATTCTGCCCATACTTCGGCTTCCATCCGCGTGTCGTATTGCGTTGGCGATGGAGGACAGAGGGTGATGATGCCCTTCTGCTCTTTGGCAACTAGAACTCGATGTGCAATCGTCTCTTTGAGCTCCAGCGGTAGGTCGATCATCTTGATGACCGGTACTTTCCACTTCCGCATCAGCCATTCGTACTGCTTGATGTTGCTTTGCCAGATGGCTGGCGTACCAGTACTATTGGCGTTGTCGACGAAGGAGAGTGGAGATCCCTTGTAGCCGAGGCCTTCAGTGCCTGTCGCGATCATGTAGAACACGGAGTTGGGGATTACCAATGCTCTGACGACCATGCACTTCAGTACCCAGCCGTTGCGTGTCTCGCTGCTCCAACAGACGACCCAGTCAGCTACGCCAGTAGCCGCAACAGCATCTCCTTGAGCTGCTTGTATGCGGTATCGACTTTCATCTGACCTGTAGTCGCGGTGGTTGCAGGTGAACTTGCCTGTCGTAGGGATAGTGGACTTGCCGCAGCCGCTGTCTACCAGGGCGTGCTCAGAAGTCTCCATGGTGGTGGCTCCACCAGCGATGATATGACCGAATCGAGAATCGAGGGAGCTGTCTTCTACCCTCTCACCCCCGACTGCGATATCGTTCGCGTCGGTCCATATCGGGATACTAGGTGCACTAGTGAAGATAGAATCACCAGGCTGGTGATTGGTCACGTAGGTTGCGACCACCGGGGTCGACTCCACGTGTTCATAGCCCGAAACAGGAGGTTTTGGGGCCATTTTGAGCTCGGGTGAGGTGATGCGGATAAAATCCGTTGAACCGATGACGTCATCATGTTCAACTCCTGATGGGTCATCACTGGTCAAATTTTCAAGGTTGCCACTGGTCTGGAAGGTAGCTTTGGGTATGTGACTCCACTTATCATCAACATTATCATGATGTTGACAATATAGGCTCTTTTCAACCAATGGAGTCGCATGAACTTCTTCGGCAGCCAGAGTTGGTACTTCAAACTTTGCATACAGTTGAAGAGTGGGGTCCTTGAACTTGCTGCGAAGTGTGACGTCACAAATCTTGCTCAGCTCTATTTCGGTGTCACCGGAGCTGTCATCAACACGTGTTAATGCCATATTCAGCATTGGAGCTGAAATATGGTCGTGTTTGACATCAACTTCCGCATTTCTGGGAGTTACGTGCTCAGCTTTTGACACCAGTGAGCTCACAAGGTCCGTAGTGACTGCGCAACTTGATTTGTGCGCCCGCGTAACATGACGGGTGATAGAGCCGTTGAGATACTCAGTATCAAGCATATTGGGAGTCTCCTCGGTGATGAGGTGATTAACGGACATAACACGCTGACTAGGAGCACCTCCTTGTACCACTGACGTCCCGGCAGTACTCTGTCCTCCAGCCGAAGCTGTAACTAAGGTATCAGAGCATAGACCGGCGACCGGGATGGAGGTGCCTGTGGAATCAGGTGTGTCCGTGTCGTCATCATCATCATCTTTGGAGCTGCCTACCAGTGGAGGATCTATCATCCCCGATTTGGTATGCTTCTTCCTGAGTCTCTGCTCAATGTCACTGCAGATGTCGTCGCGTAGCTGGTGCGCTAGAAGGCGCTTGTACTTCCAGAATACGCGATGGACGTCGCTCTTGGCTCTCTTTTCGCGTGATGCTGCGATGTCATAGTGAGCATCAAGCATGCTAGCACATCGGTGCAGAGCAAGCGACAGACACACCGCGGACAAGACGTAAACCAGCGGGAGGGCAGAGAGCCCAAAAACCCCAAACAAAAATAGATGCTAAGCTTGTATTAACCATACAAAGCCCAAGTAAATTTGTAGCGTCGAGACATTGAAAGCGCTCAAACTGTCGATCTCTACCATGTTTTTCAGCAAAAGCTTTAGTCGAGATAGCTTGCGACGTGGCCTAATCGTGCCTGTATGTCGCACCGCCGCGATGCGCCCAGCCCCTGTGGCTCGGTCCCGCGTTGTCATGACACCTCCCATGGACGACAGCCCCAACGAGCGCCAAGGCTGGTGCCCGAGGAGCCGAGCAATCGCACCATCGGAGCGAATGGGCCGTGAAGGAGGATTTGGAGGGAGGCCATAGGTAAGAGTGATAATAACAGAGTAGGTGTGCGAAATCCAGTACTGATTAGATCACCCTACCTCCATATAACTGCAAATCTCCTTTCACTTATCAACCAATTAGCACCTGTCTCTTATACACATCTCCGAGCCCACGAGACTAGGCATGATCTC
>OLHR01000518.1_pt1 | contig 11206 bp, 7 predicted proteins | sample 1609291 | NCBI WGS metagenome assembly OLHR01 (sample SAMN05416707, study PRJEB24817) | seawater metagenome | isolation source: Sea water | place: Canada:Atlantic | collected 2013-07 | reverse complement strand
CCTCTCTATTCGTCGGCAGCGTCAGATGTGTATAAGAGACAGGAAATGTACCTGGGCATAATCAGGCATAATTTTAAGTGCTTTTTTATAACTATTAATCGCTGCTTCAAATTGCAGCAGTCCAGCGTTGCAGGCCCCTGCAATGTTACACAAGACGACTGATTTGGGAAAAGCCTTCTGCATCTTTAAAGTCTGGTTTAAAGCCTGTTTGACCTTTCCCTTCCCCAAAAGATCTATTAATGACTGACACTCTGAAGATGGGGGGTCGTTGAGAACAGGTTGTGAACATCGCTTTTCAAGATCGTCAAAAACTGCCCCGTTAGCGCCTTTATCGTTGTGCCACCCTTATGTGCCAAAACTGCCTGCTTAAAAAGCTCATTAGTTGAGAGCATCACAAATCAATCCTTAATATGCTTACTGGCAAAATGAAATAAACACTTTTAAATATTCTAAAACTAATTCTGCGATTGCCAATACTATCTCCTTGAGAAGCTAACAGTACATTTATGAGGCCTACCGGCACTCATAATAATTATTAACGAGCAGCTCTATTTTTTACGTTTGGATCAATGCTTACTCTTAACGCTCTCAAAGTTTAGTAGTATTTTTGAAAACTGTTTGCACTTGACGCTTATTAATAATGTGTTTGCACGTTTTTCTGGCAGCTCTTAAATGAGGGCCGTTTGAAGACTATCATTTTAACTTTTGATTTATTTGGATTAGAGAACGGAAAGAAGATATTGCTCAGAAATTGAACATCAAAACTTACTTGATGTTAGGAAAAAGTGCCTTTATGCGTTGGTTTTTTTATGGCTGCTCACGCATTATTTATAGCGTAAGGCAGCGTTTCCAAGGCTTGTTTTTACTGAAAGTCCAGGGGTGAGTTCTAAGCTCTCCCTGGCGCTATTTTAGCCAAAAAAAACCAAACTAGAACACCCCCTAACTACCATTTATTAGTAGACTTCCTTCAGTTTTTTGACAAGAGATGCTATGTGTGATTTCTGCTCCTCTGAGAACTCAGCACTTTCTAATTCGTCTAAAGACTTTTTTGCTTACCTCAGACTGAGCCGAACCACTCAAGTAAGCAAGAGAACGTGTTTATGTCAAACATAGGTATAGGTAAGGACAAATCTATACCCATAGGTGAGAACTCAACCACAAACGCCATTAAGAGAATGATGGACCCTAGAACAGGCAAACCCTTAATTGCTCGACACAGTTCTGCTATTTGCCAGTAGGGAGTTTAATTCAGGGATGCAGGAACCACAGTTAGTGCCACATTTGAGTTGTTGTCCTAATGCAGCGGCAGAGTTGACACCGTTATCAATGGCCGCTTGAATATCTTGTTCGCTCACTTTAAAGCATGAGCAAATTAATTTTCCAGTAGCAGCAGAGGTGCCTGACAACAGCGGCCAGTATGTTTTAGCGACAGGCTCTGACATTAGAGCGCACATCCATAGATTATCGGGCAACATTTTTCTGTCTTGATGGCTAAAGACTGCAAACTCAATACGCTGGCTGCTATAGCAAATAAGGCGCTGGTCGCCATTTTGACGATCAAAAAATTGTTCATAAGCCTGCGCAGGCCCTTGTTCGGTAATTCGTTTGGCAGTGATAAAGTCTGGCCAGTTAAAGTTGGACTTAATAGAGATATGGTAGATAAATCCCCGCCCTTGGTCTAGGGGCGCAGCGCTCCAATGTATAAATTTTGTACAGTCTAGCTTGTTATGACTGACTAAAGTGGCCCATACAGGTGTGTCTACTTTCACCATGGCCGCACGGCTGTATTTAAACTCCGGCTGACCAGAGATTTCGTCAGTTATAGGCGCCACCAAGGAGTCAACTCTGGCATTGCTAGCGTATTGGTCATTCCAATGTATTGGCACAAAAATTTGATCTTCTCCCATGCCTGTATCCACAGCAGCGACGACTGTAATACTGCCCCTTTGGGTAAATACTTGGACAAGGTCACCATCGATCAATCCAGTATTAGTGGCTGTATCTGGGTGCATTGAGACAAAGGGTTGGCTTATATGACTTAGTAATGTGCTACTTCGACCGGTACGGCTCATAGTGTGCCATTGGTCGCGAATACGCCCGGTGTTTAACGTCAAGGGGAAGTCATTATTAGGGGTGTGGAGTTGAGGCAGCTGTGGGCTAATAACAACGAAATTAGCTTTTTTGCTTGGCGTAAAAAATAACCTGTCTTCAAATAGTCTTGCAGTACCCTTGGGCTTCAGTGGGGTCACTGGCCACTGAATAGGTTCTAGTTGGTTGTATTGTTGCTCTGATAAATGGCTTAGAGTGGATATATTAAATAGTCTGTTACCAGTATTTTTAAACGCACTAAGTTGGGCATGTTCAATAAAAATATCTCTGGGTGAATGGTAGTCAAAGGCGTCATTAAACCCCATAGCTTGCCCAACCTGAGATATGATCCACCAATCTGACTTGGCTTGACCCACTGGATGAATCAATGCCCGTTGACGGGAAATGCGGCGTTCAGAATTAGTCACGGTACCAGACTTTTCACCCCAACCAGTGGCGGGTAACAGTATATTGGCTGTGGCTGTGGTATCGGTGTCAGCCACACAGTCTGACACAATGACTGTATCGCAACTTTGTAAAGCGGCCCTCACCCGATCTGCATTGGGCATGCTAACCACCGGATTGGTACCCATAATCCAGATGGCTTTAATACGGCCATCGGCAACAGCTTCAAATAGATCTACGGCATTTAAGCCGGGCGTTTGACTGAGATTTTTGGTATTCCAAAACTCACTAACAGTGGCAGTGTTTTCTACGCTGTAATCCATGTGGGCGGCTAACATATTGGCTAAACCTCCCACTTCACGACCGCCCATAGCGTTGGGTTGGCCAGTAATTGAGAACGCACCCATTCCTGCTTTGCCGATACGACCTGTGGCCAAGTGACAGTTAATTATGGCATTACATTTGTCGGTACCTGTCGCAGATTGGTTAATGCCCATTGAATAAAAACTTATGGTTTTCTCAGTCTCGGCAAACCACTGGTAAAAGGTGTGTAATTTCAAAGCACTAACGGCAATCGTTTGTGTAAGCTCAACGTCAGTTAACGCCCTGGCTTCAGCCATGGCTGTGTCAAAGCCCTGGGTGTGTTGTGCAATAAAACCTGCATTTAGATGATCATTTTGTTCCAGGTAGGCTAGTAGGCCATTAAACACAAAGGCGTCTGAGCCTGGCGCAATGGCTAGATGTAGGTCAGCCAGGTCACAAGTAGCGGTGCGACGTGGATCGATAACCACCACTCGCATAGAGGGATTATTGGCTTTGGCGGAGGCAATTCTGCGGTATAGAACTGGGTGGGTCCAAGCTGCATTGGATCCAACAAGTACTAGCAGGTTGCACTCCTCAAGATCTTCATAATTGCAGGCCACGGCATCGGCACCAAAAGCTCGTTTGTGGCTAGCTACTGCTGAGGACATGCACAGTCTTGAATTAGTGTCGACATGGTTTGTACCAATAAATCCTTTGGCCAGTTTATTGGCCACATAGTAGTCTTCGGTTAGAAGCTGTCCAGAGAGGTAAAATCCAATAGACCCAGGGCCATGTTGGTCGCGAATCTTGCCTAGTTTTTCTGCCACTGTATTAATGGCCGTGGGCCAGTCTACATTGACACCCTCAATGCTGGGATGCAGTAGTCGCCCGTGCTCGCCCATAGTGTCATGCAGTGCAGTGCCTTTAATACAAAGTTTGCCAAAATTTGCCGGATGTAATGGATCTCCAACTACGCTTTTCAGACGATTGTTTTCAACAGTGGCACTGACTCCACAGCCTACCCCACAATATGGGCAGGTGGTTTTTATAACCTTGCCAGAGGTGGCAATTAACTTTTGGTTCATGTCTAAAAACTCACTGATTCATTAGTACATGATCGTCCACAAGCTCAACGGCATAGACCGGAACGCACAGGTCACTGTGTTCGATACACTCACCGGTGAGTAAATCAAAATGCTGTTTGTATAATGGAGATGCAACAACTAGCTGGCCATTAATATCACCAACTATGCCACGTGACAAAACATTGGCTTTGCCAATTGGGTCCCAGTTTCCAATGGCATAAACAGTGGGGCTTTCATTGGGCAGATAAAATAAAGCCACTTGTTTGCCTGCGAATTCTGCGCAGATTCCAGAGTTGGGAATCAAATCATTTTGGTGACAAATACTAATAGGTTGATCTTTCATATTAAGAGTCATGGATGTTTTCCTAGGCTGGCGTGGCTGAAATTTGCTGACGCTCTTCTTCTTTAGCTGGGCGCAGTTGGCCGCGCTCTTCAACAAATATAATGGCTTTGTCTTGGGCTTCAGAATTGACAAACTGGCGGAAGCGTTTAAGCTTTTCTGGGTCTTCTATGGTGGTCTTCCATTCGCACTGGTAGCTGCCAACAACTGCTTCCATTTGTGCTTCTAGGTCATTGCAGATGCCCAATGAATCTTCAATAACGACCTGCTTTAAATAGTCTAGGCCACCCTCAAGATTGTCCATCCACACAGAGGTGCGTTGAAGGCGGTCGGCGGTGCGCACATAAAACATGAGAAAGCGATCGATATATTTAATCAGGGTTTTGTCGTCAAGATCGGTGGCAAATAGTTCAGCGTGGCGTGGTTTCATGCCACCATTGCCGCCCACATACAAATTCCAACCATTTTCGGTGGCGATAATACCAAAGTCTTTAGACTGGGCTTCGGCGCACTCACGGGTGCATCCAGACACGCCAGATTTTAATTTATGTGGTGATCTCAGGCCTTTGTAGCGATTTTCAACGTACAATGCCATGGCAACACTGTCTTGCACGCCGTATCTGCACCAGGTACTGCCAACACAAGACTTAACTGTACGAAGTGCTTTACCGTAGGCATGACCAGTTTCAAAACCAGCTTCGATTAGCTCTTGCCAAATGGCAGGAAGATGCTGCAAGCGCGCGCCAAACAAATCGATACGCTGGCCACCTGTAATTTTGGTATAGAGCTGGTATTTTTTTGCTACCTGCCCTAAAACAATTAATTTATCGGGGGTGATTTCACCTCCAGCAATACGTGGTACAACTGAGTAGGTACCGTTATTTTGCATATTCGCAAGAAAGGTGTCATTGGTATCTTGAAGGCCCACATGTTTTTCGTCCAGCACGTAGTCATTCCACAATGATGCTAAAATTGAACCTGCAGTCGGTTTACAGACTTCGCAGCCACGGCCAGTGCCATGTTTATGAAGCAAGTCTTCGAAGCTTTTGATGGTTTCCACTTTGATTATGTGAAACATTTCTTGTCGGGTAAAGTTAAAGTGTTCACACATAGCTGTATCAACGGCTAACCCTCGTGCTGCCATTTCGTCGTCTACAATATTCTTTAATAAGGCCGCACAGCCTCCACAACCACTGGCGGCGGAAGTTTCCGACTTTACTTCACCTAGGGAGCAAAAACCGGCATCCATAGTGTTCACAATATCGCCTTTACTGACATTGTGGCATGAGCAGATGGTGGCACTCAGAGGCAGTGCGCTAGCGCCCAGTGCTGGCGAGTCACCCGCATTGGTAGGCAAAATAAGGGTTTCTGGATCAGAGGGTAGATCAATGCCATTTAAAAAATATTGTAACAAGGTATCGTACTCAGAGCAGTCTCCAACTAATACAGCCCCAAGTAATTTTTTGCCATCGGCGCTAACAATTAAACGCTTGTATACATCGATACGTTCGTCGCTAAATGTGTACGCAACTGAACCTTCTTGTTTGCCATGGGCGTCGCCAATGGAGCCTACGTCCACGCCAAGTAACTTAAGTTTAGTGCTCATGTCAGCGCCTTGGAAGGAAAGTTTTTCGCTTCCTAGTTGACTAGCCGCTGCTTCGGCCATGCGGTAGCCAGGTGCTACTAGGCCATAGATTTTATTTTTAAATAATGCGCACTCACCAATGGCAAAAATCGATGGGTCGCTAGTTTTACAATACTCGTCTATGGTAATGCCACCGCGCTCACCAACAGTTAATCCACAATCGCGAGCTAGCTGATCATAAGGCCGAATGCCGGCTGAAAATACAATCATATCCGTGGCTAATAAACCACCATCGGCGAAGTGCATGACTACACGGCCTTTGCCTTCGCTGTTGGTTTCGATGACCTCAGTGGCTTTGTTGGTATGTACCTTGACCCCCAGAGCTTCAATTTTGCGGCGCAACATATTGCTACCACCTACATCCAACTGTACTCCCATGAGCCCAGGGGCAAACTCTACAACATGGGTTTCAAGGCCAAGGTTTTGCACTGCGTTGGCGGCTTCAAGTCCCAGTAGTCCACCCCCAACAACAACTCCAATCTTGGCGTTGTCAGCTTGGGTTTGAATCATGCCTAGGTCGTCAATGGTACGATACACTGTGCAGGACGGCAGATTATTACCTTTAACGGGAGGCACAAAAGGATAGGAACCAGTGGCAAGTACTAGTTTGTCATAGCCGTATGCTTGTCCACTTTCGGTGATGACTATCTTGTTGCTACGGTCTATGTGGGCCACCATATCGCCAAAATGCGCATCAACGCCCATGTCCAGGTAGTGTTCTTTGGTGGTGAGGGCAAGATCTTCAGGCGTGCTCCCAGCAAAGTAGTCAGATAGATGTACCCGGTCATAGGCAGGACGTGCTTCACCGCCAATGACTGTGATTTTAGCTGTCACTGGTGAGGCAGCTAACTGCTCAACATAATGATGGCCAACCATACCATTTCCAATAATGACTACTTTTAACATGTTTGTTTTATCCTCAATAGGCGTTGTAAATTTTTAGGCTGCAGCGTTGGTGGCTGGATTCTTCTGTTTTTCGTAGAGAAAACGGAGTACTTGCTGGCGGTAGGCATTAAAATCTGTATCTTCAGCTAGTGCTAAACGATCTCTGGGCCGGTCTAAATCAACGTGTAATATTTCACCAATGGAGGCGGCTGGGCCATTGCTCATCATCACAATACGATCAGATAACAGTACAGCTTCGTCCACATCATGGGTAATCATCACCACGGTGCTGCCTAGCTGGGCTTGAATGTCCATAAGGGAATCTTGGAGATGAGCCCGCGTTAATGCGTCCAGTGCACCAAAGGGCTCGTCCATCAACAAAACTTTGGGTTGCATAGCAAGGCAGCGAGCAATACCAACACGCTGCTTCATACCACCAGAAATTTCTCCAGGCAGTTTATGAAGTGCATGGGACATATTCACAAGCTGCAGGTTGTGTTCAACCCAAGCGCCAATTTCAGCTTTGCTTTTGGTGTTCTTGAAGACCGATTTCACAGCCAGTTCAACATTTTTGTAAACTGTTAGCCATGGAAGCAGTGCATGATTTTGAAATACCACCGCCCTATCTGGGCCTGGTTCGTTGACTTCTCGACCCTCTAGAATAATGCCACCTTCGGTGGCCTGGTGGAGCCCAGCAATAATATTCAGCACGGTTGATTTGCCACAACCCGAATGGCCAATAAGGGATATAAACTCGCCTTGCTGAATTGACATAGTTACATTTTGTAAAGCGCGGTAGGGTTCCCCATCGGTAGGGAAATCGATACTGACTTGACTGATTTCCAGATAGCGGTTTTGCATAATAATATCCTAGTGTCAATGTATGGGTTTTAAAAGGTGTTAGGGTTTAGCGTAAGGTGGCCTGTTTATTCCAGCTAAAATGTTTTTGTATCATTAACATCAGATGATCAAGAATGAATCCAATAATGCCAATGGTGATGACTGCCACCATAATTCTGCTCAATGAACTAGAGGATCCATTTTGAAATTCGTCCCAGATAAATTTTCCCAGTCCAGGATTTTGCGCTAGCATTTCTGCAGCTATGAGTACCATCCAGCCAGTGGCCAAAGACAGTCGCAATCCGGTAAAGATTAAGGGTAAAGCTGAGGGAATAACAATGGAGTTGATGTGCGCTAAAGTTGATAGGCGCAACACTCGACTCACGTCAATAAGGTCGCGATCAATGCTGGCCACGCCCACAATCGTATTAACTACTGTAGGCCACAGGCAGCAGAGGGCAACGGTGACTGCCGAGGTCACAAAGGCTTTTTCAAAATAGGGATCGGAGCTGGTATAAGTGGCTGATACCACGATGGTGACCAGTGGTAGCCAAGCCAGTGGTGATACAGGCTTGAACACCTGAATAATAGGGTTCACAGCGCGATATATTCTGTCGCTTAGTCCGCAGGCAATGCCTAAAGGGATGGCAATTAAGGTCGCAATTAAAAATCCAAAAGCGACGGTGTACAGGCTGGTTATAATTTTGTCAAAATAAGTGGCCTGGCCAGTATACTGGCGAATCTTTACAATGGTTTCCGGGTTGTTGGCTAGTTTTTTGGTGTTACGTATTTCTTGGCGCTCATAAAATTTCTGCGCTCTCTCACGTTCTTGATAATGCTCGGTAACAAGAACTTTCGACTGATTCCAAACATCGCCTGGCCCAGGGAACTGGCCTAGTGAAGTGACGATGTTGCTTGCAGTTATTTGCCATATAAAGATAAACATAACAATACCCACACATGGTAGTGCTATGGCTTTGGCTACTGAATCATAAAATTTAAAGAGGCTTGCAAAGGTCACCTTGGTTTTTAGCTGTTGGAGCTTGGCTAACATGTTACTGGATTTCCTTTTGACGGAGTGTGCGGGGATAACATTTTTTCCAAAAGCTGGCAACCTTAGAAGGTTGCCAGCTTTTTATGGGCTATTTAAGGACTTAGAGAGTCTCGTCTTTCAGGCCAATTGGAAATTTCTTAAGATAGGTATTTGGGGCGGTACCGTCATACACTATATTGTCGATAAAATGTTTTTGTGGTGAACGAAAACCTGTTTCTGACTCAAATTCAGGGAAGTCAGCGGCTGTCATCGTCCCTTCCTCAATCAACTCAAGTGCTGCCTTTTTATAAATGTCAGGACGATAAACACTAGCTGCAACATCGAAGTACCACTGATCAGATTTAGGCTCTGAGATCTGTCCCCAACGGCGCATTTGAGTCAGGTACCAAACAGCATCTGAGTAGTAGGGAAAAGTGGCAAAATAGCGGAAGAATACGTTGAAGTCAGGCACTGAACGTTTGTCGCCTTTTTCATATTCAAATGTCCCAGTCATGCTATTGGCAATAACTTCATAGTCGGCACCCACATAGTTACTTTGGGAGAGAATTTTAACGGCTGCAGGGCGATTGGCGTTGTCCTTTGCATCTAGCCATTTGGCAGCGCGTAATAAAGCTTTAACAACACGTGCGGTGGTATTTGGGTATTTTTCGGTAAACTCCTTGGTCATGCCAAATACTTTTTCTGGGTTGTTTTTCCAGATTTCATAATCAGTCACTACAGGCACGCCAATACCTTTAAATACAGCCTGTTGATTCCATGGCTCACCTACACAGTAGCCTAAGATAGTGCCGGCTTCCAGAGTCGCTGGCATCTGTGGCGGTGGGGTTACTGATAACAATGCCTGAGCGTCTATGGTGCCACTAGTGTCACCCTTATGTGGGGCATAGAAACCTGGGTGGATATCACCTGCGGCTAACCAATAGCGTAATTCATAATTGTGGGTGGACACTGGGAATACCATGCCCATATTAAATGGCTTGCCCTCAGCGTTATATTTGTCAACAATCGGCTTCATAGCATCTGCCTTGATGGGGTGAACGGGCTTGCCATTTGCTGTGGGTATATTGGGCTTCATTTGTGCCCAGATATCGTTGGAGACAGTAATCGCATTACCATTAAGGTCCATGCTAAACGGGGTTACAATATGTGCTTTGGTACCATAGCCAATGGTGGCTGCAAGAGGCTGGCCAGCAAGCATATGTGCGCCGTCTAATTGGCCGTCGATGACGCCATCTAAAAGTACTTTCCAGTTAGCCTGGGCTTCAATAGTGACATAAAGGCCTTCGTCTTCGAAGTAACCATTTTCATAGGCAATTGCGATGGGCGCCATGTCTGTGAGTTTGATAAAACCAAACGTGAGTTCGTCTTTTTCTGGCTCGCCCAGTGCAGCGTGTGCAATGGGTGTGCCGATAAGTAGGCTGGCAGCACCTAGTGTTTTAATGGCGAGAACTAAACCGCGTTTGACTCTGTGTGTTATAGCTGTGTTCATAGGTATGCCCCTAATATAAATAACGCAAAAAAAGCTCGCATAAGCTAAAGGTATCGTGTGTATGCGGGCTACATCACCCAGTCTTTTGGAGTGGGTAGCAGTGTAAGATTACTCTGCATAACACCTACTCTTTCAATAACTGTGCCAGTTTGGCTTTGAGGGGGAAACTATCTGACCTTGTGTTGATTTTACGGGGCTCAGTGCATAACCAAGGCCTTAGAGGGCGATGATTAATAAAGTAATAGGTATAAACATGGGTATAGGTTCATGACTGAAAAAGCTTCATGCTCGCACCTTTGTGGTGCAAAAAATCAAAAATAGCCTTTCAAAATTGGTGCTTGAGCACCTAGCATGAGGTCACTGGCGAGTTTAGTTGATTCACTTAGTTCATAGATTTCAGCTTAGCTTGTTCAACTTTGTAGCTATATCTAGATCGGCCATTTCTGTGAATTGTGTATCTTCGCAAAGTAAGGTGCCGTTTAAACCAAACACTAAATAAATGAGAGCTGTTACCTAGTCATTTAAGTGGGGCTATTACTGAGGAATATTTAGCCAGATATGGTTTTTGAATTCTGCGCAGAGGCTCAAAGAACTTGAACTCTGTTGCGGCTGGAGTAGGGATAGGTTTATTTTGGGTGTCGAACTACTTTATAAAATAGGTGGTAACACTTATATCAATAGCATCTTAGTCAGAACTCAGAAGTGATGCTCTATTCAAATCTGTGTCCCAAAGAAATCTGTCAAATACTAAGGCTCAAGTTTGTCTGTCTTTGGAACGATGTATTGCGCCACCTAGGCCACTCAAAGCTCTTCTCTCAAAATTATAAAACCTTCGGTCGGCTATCTCATGCCTTCAACAAAGACATGCCAATATTTAATTCAACAATTGAAAGCCAAATTGAAGTAATGGGAACAAAAGTCGAGCTGGCTAAGGCATTATAAGATGCAACCGAAAAAACATTATCTATTTGCCTGATAAACAATTTATCAGGCTGCAGTCAACCCTGACACTGCTGTAATTAAATTTTCTTCTGTCATTTCTTTACCCGTATACTCTCCAACCAGCCGCCCT
>OLHR01000515.1_pt1 | contig 11262 bp, 10 predicted proteins | sample 1609291 | NCBI WGS metagenome assembly OLHR01 (sample SAMN05416707, study PRJEB24817) | seawater metagenome | isolation source: Sea water | place: Canada:Atlantic | collected 2013-07 | reverse complement strand
CATTTCTGGATCCAAATAAAAAGTCATAATATAAGTGGCTTTTTCACCTGCTTTTAAAGCCTGTTTTTCAAAACAAAAACACCCTAATTTACTATAGTATTTACCAAACGACGATGGAGACACATTGAAAGCTGCAACTCCATATGTTGTTTCATTCCCATAATTTTCTACTTCAAACTCGATTCGATTCACTTGACCAATCTTAACATCCATAACATTTGTTTTTGCTTTAAAGTTCCAAGGAAGTGTATTTACATTTGTATCAAAACGAACACTAACTTTTTGATCTAAAATTATATCTGGTGCTTCTTTTGATATTTGAGTTGTTCCACCAAAACCAGTTACTCTACAAAATATGTCATATAAAGGTACTGCAGCAAATGAGAGTCCTAGCATAAGAAAAAAGATTCCAGCTAAAAGAATTGGAGTTAAGGTTTTATTTTTCACTATATTGATCTATCGAAAACACCCGTATTATAGAGTGTAAAAAAAAACAGAAATACCATAAATCCTAATATTGCTACTGCTGTTAAAATATTTTTTCTCTTAGTTTTTTTGTCTGGTATCATCATAATATCTTATCTATCAAAAAAATAACGAATATCAAAAATAAATATAAAATTGAGTATCCAAATATTGTTTTAGCCTTTTTCGAGTTAAATTTGTTTTTTTTGTACTTGTAGAGTTGAAAACATAAAAGATTATAATACAAAGTAAGCAAAAGAGCAGGTACTAAAAACACTAGTCCTACAAGATCTATTGCATAAGGTAAAACAATCATTGGCAACATCAATAAAGAATAGACCAGTATGTTTATTTTAGTACTTTCTATTCCATTGGTTAATGGAAGCATTGGAATTTTTGCTTTCTTGTAGTCATCTGATTTGTAAAGACTTAAGGCCCAGAAATGAGATGGTGTCCAAAAAAATATGATCAAAAAGAAAGTTATCGGCTCTAAAGAAAGTGAGTTAGTTGCAATAGTCCAGCCAATTACTGGTGGCAATGCTCCTGCAGCACCACCTATTACAATATTTTGAGGTGTTTTTCTCTTCAGCCAAATTGTGTAGATAAATACATAAAATAAAATTGTAAATAATAATAACGCTGCTGAAATTGTATTTGCAAAATAATCTAATGCAATTACTGAAAAAAATGAAAGTGATGTTCCAAAAATTAGAGCTTGGTTTTTATTAACCTTTCCCATTGGAATTGGTCTTAAGCAAGTTCTGGTCATTAATGCATCAAGATCAGATTCGTACCACATATTTAGAGCACCAGCAGCTCCTGCTCCGATTGAAACTAAAAGAATTGCAATCATTGCATCTTTTGTTGAAACTACAGTAGGTGCCATTAAAAGTCCTACAGCACACGTAAAGATTACCAAGGACATTACTCTTGGCTTCATTAGTTTAAATAATTCAGAAAAATTAAACACATTCTCCTGACTTAAGTTTCTATTTTTTAATTTAGAATTACTTACTTTGAAATTGATAATAAATAAAAAAACAATTTCTGAAGACACGTCATTTCAGTCCTTTTTTAATATTTTCGTTATCGTAAATATAATTTCATGATAATTGCAAAAAATATACACAAGTATTATGGTGATGTAGAAGTTCTAAAAGGAGTTAACCTTACTATAAAGAAAGGTGAAATTGTTGCAATTGTAGGCCCCTCTGGAGCTGGAAAAACAACCTTACTTCAAATTTTAGGCACCTTAGACAAACCATTAAAAGAAGAAGATTATATATTAGAAATTAATGGAATTACACTACAGGGTTTAAGTGATAAAATGATTGCTTCCTTTAGAAATGAACATGTAGGCTATATTTTTCAGTTTCATCAACTATTACCGGAATTTACTGCCGTAGAAAATATTTGTATCCCTGCATTTATTGGAAAAAAAGACAGAAAAGAAACTGAACAAAAGGCAAAAGAACTTTTAAAATTTTTGGGACTAGAGAATAGAATGAATCATAAACCTAATGAGCTCTCTGGTGGAGAACAACAACGAGTAGCAGTTGCCAGAGCCTTAATAAATAACCCTTCTGTAATTCTTGCTGATGAACCAAGTGGGAATCTTGATTCTGCTTCAGCTGAAAGTCTTCATAAATTATTTTTTGAACTAAGAGACACATTCAATCAAACATTTATTATTGTAACTCACAATGAGGGATTGGCTACTATGGCTGATAGAAAATTAACCATGAGAGATGGTGTTATCATATGACAAAAACATTCAACGAGCTTATTAATTACCTGATTAATCCGGTTTTAGAAAAAGATACCAATCATAATTTTTTATATAGATGTAAAGTACTCCTTTCTCTTCTATGGATCTCAATTACAATTTCTTTTCTTATATCTCTAGTTAATGGATTCTTAACATCTTTAGGAGTTTTACATGAGATTAGTCATATTACTGATACACTTTTTGAAGATTCAAGTGGTTTTAAAATTCTATTTCTTGCAGCTGTAATAGCTCCTGTTATGGAAGAACTCATTTTTAGGGCTCCGTTAACACTTTTCAAACAAGCGAGGTTATTTAAAATAGCATTTTATGCTATCGGAATTATTTTTGCGTACGTGCATCTTTTTAATTTTGAATTAACTACAAATGTGATACTCTTCTCACCCTTACTAGTTGCTCCTCAGTTTTTTATAGGATTAATTTTTGGATTCATAAGAGTTCGTTTTGGCTTACTTTGGTCTATCTTTTTACACAGTTTATATAATGGTTTATTAGTTTCATTATTTCTTTTAGCTAGCAATGGTAATTCCTAAAAAAGAGTTAAAAAATTTCTTAGACTTAAAAGTAGAAACCTACAATAGAAGTAGTTTTATAGCATCGGATCCTATTCAGATTCCACATCAATTTTCAACAAAAGAGGATATTGAAATTGCCGGATTTTTATCAGCTACAATAGCTTGGGGAAATAGAACAATGATTATTAGAAATTCAAAAAAAATGATGGAGATTATGGATAACTCTCCGTTTGATTTTGTAATGAACCATTCCAATAGCGAACTTAAAACTATCACTAATTTTGTGCACAGAACATTCAATTCTACTGATTTTCAATATTTTATAAAATCTATTCAAAATATCTACAAACACCACAAAGGATTGGAAAGTGTTTTAAAACCATCTATAGGTGATGTAAATTATCAAAATTCTATTGCAAATTTTAAACAAATTTTCTTCGAACTTTCACATGAAAGTAGGACAGAAAAACATATTTCTAATCCATTAAAAAATTCTGCAGCTAAACGAATTCATATGTTTTTACGATGGATGGTTAGAAATGACACTACTGGAGTAGATTTTGGCATCTGGAAAACTCATTCTCCAGCGTTTTTATCTTGCCCATTAGATGTTCACTCTGGTAACGTGGCTAGAAAATTAGGAATTTTAATTCGCAAACAAAACGATTGGAAAGCCGTCTATGAATTAGACACTAAACTTAGAGCTTTTGATAAAAATGACCCAGTAAAGTATGACTTTGCACTATTTGGCCTTGGTGTATTTGAAAAATTTTAAATAACATATCGGTAGCTTAAAAGTCGTTTATTTCCATTAATTTAGAGGCTCTTAATTAATTACAATGAAAAAATATTTATTTTTTATACTCGTAATCAGTTTTATAAGTATACAAGCGCAAGACTCAAGAATTCCAGTAGACACTACCGTTGTTACCAACAGTGAAGTAGTTATAAATGGTCAAAAAATAACCTATAAAGCTACAACTGGAATGCAACCTGTCTGGGACGAACATGGAGAAATAATTGCATCTCTATACTACACTTACTACAAAAGAACCAATATAAAAAGTAGCCCAGAAAGACCAATAATTATGTCATTTAATGGTGGTCCTGGTTCTGCTTCTGTTTGGATGCACATCGCATATACAGGTCCAAAAGTATTAAGGATTGATGATGAAGGATATCCAATCCAGCCCTATGGTGTAAAAGATAATCCTAATTCAATTTTAGACGTTGCAGATATTGTATATATTAACCCTGTAAATACCGGGTATTCTAGACCAGTTGTAAAAAAAGGAGAAAAATTAGACAAATCTTTATTTTTTGGAATCAATGCAGATATTAAATATCTTGCCGGATGGTTAAATACATTTATTTCAAGAAATAATAGATGGCAATCTCCCAAATATATCATAGGTGAAAGCTATGGTGGTACCCGCGTTATGGGATTAGCTGCTGAGCTTCAAAACAGACAATGGATGTATTTAAATGGAGTAATCATGGTTTCTCCAGCAGATTATAAAGTATTAAGAACTGGCTCGGTACTTTCTTCGTCATTAAACTTACCCTATTTTACCGCTGCTGCATGGTATCATAAGATGCTGCCAGAAGAATTACAAAATAAAGATTTATTAGAAATTTTACCTCTTTCTGAACAATATGCCATCAACGAATTAATCCCTGCAATGGCAAAAGGTGGCTTTATTTCGGATATAGAAAGAAATAAAATAGCAGAGCGCATGTCTTATTTTTCTGGAATAAAAAAGAATGTGATTTTACAACATAATTTAGATGTTCCAAAAGACTACTTCTGGAAAGAGTTATTAAGAGATGAAAATGGTTTTACAATTGGAAGATTAGATTCTAGATATAAAGGCTTAGACAAGAAGTTAGCGGGTGATAGTCCAGATTATAATTCAGAGATTACCTCATGGCTGCATTCTTTTACTCCTGCAATAAATTATTATATAAGAGAACATTTAAACTTTAAAACAGATGTTACTTATAACGTGTTTGGACCTGTTAGACCATGGGACAACAGAAACGATAATGTAAGGGAAGGATTAAGACAAGCAATGGCACAGAACCCTTATTTAAAGGTTTTAATACAATCTGGATATTACGATGGTGCGACTACCTATTTTAATGCTAAGTATACCATGTGGCAGACAGACCCTAGCGGGAGGATGAAAGATCGTTTTTATTTTAAAGGATACAGAAGTGGACATATGATGTATTTAAGAAGTGAAGATTTAAAAAAATCGAATGATGATTTAAGAGATTTTATTAAAAATAGTTCTTCAAAAGGTAAAGCCGCAAAATACTAATAGATTATTTAGCAAATGCAATTTAAATATCCTGCTGTTTTTTATTTTTTATTTGTTCTAATCATTCCGATAGTAGTACATCTTTTTCAGCTACAAAAGTTTAAAAAAATTGCGTTTACGAATGTTCAATTTTTGCAAAAAATAAGCCTTGAAACACGTAAGAGTTCCCGTGTAAAAAAACTACTACTATTAGCCACAAGAATGCTTTGTTTCTTAGCGTTACTTTTTACATTTTCTCAACCCTACTTTGGCGATAAAAAAGCAGAAGTAGAAAATCATAATTATATATATTTAGACAACTCCATGAGCTTAAATACGAATGGGGAAAATGGAGATCTGCTTACAATAGCAGCACAAAAAATCATAGAAAACGCACCAGAAAAAGATAAATATTCTCTTCTTACAAATGATGAAATTAGATCAAATATTTCTAAGAAAGAATTAGATATATCTCTAAAAAATATAAAATACACTACAAATACCACCTCTTATCAAGATAAAATTAATACTATTCAAAGTGAAGTTAAGAACAAAAGTAAAACTTCATATAAACATATTTTAATATCTGATTTTCAGAACTTTAATAAAAGAATAATAAATAAGTTTACAAATGTAACTAGTCCTTTTTCCTTTGTAAAACTGAATTCTGATACAAAAAATAACATTTCTATTGATAGTGTATTTATTACCACAACCAGCGCTAAGGTTAAATTAGTTTCAGTAGTCATAAAAAATCAAGGAGAAGCAAAAAATAATATTCCAATTGCACTATACAATTTCTCAAAACTCATCAACAAACGCTCCTTCTCTATTTTAGAAAACGAAGTAAAAATAATAGAATTCCCAATAGAGAATTTTCAACAATTTAAGGGGGAACTACAAGTTACCTTTAACGATGTTTTCTTATTTGACAATGTCTTTTATTTTACAATGAACACCCCTAAAAAAACATCAATTTTAAACATTGGAAAAACATCTTCTTACTTTTCAAAGATTTTCACTGAAGAGGATTTTCATTTTACAAATTCAACATTACAAAATGTAAATTATAATTTAATTCCATCTCAACAACTACTTATTATAAATCAGCTAAAAAGTATTTCGCGTGTTTTAGAAAACAGCATGCTGCAGTTTGTTAAAAATGGAGGGCATTTATTAATCATACCTGATCAAAAGATAGAAATTAGCTCCTATAATTCATTTTTAAAAAAAATAAATTCAGGAACTATTCTCAATCGTATTACTAATTCTTTAAAAATTACAACCATAAATTTTCAACATCCTCTATTTAGTGAGGTTTTTATTAAAGAAATAACTAATTTTCAATATCCGTCTGCCACTATTAGATATAAAAATACTCTTCAAGGAAATACTATTTTATCATTTGAAAATAAAACTCCATTTTTACAGGAAATTACCAATCCTTTTTCAAAAATATATTGGTTTTCGGCTCCTTTAGATACTCAATCTTCAAATTTTTCTAATTCTCCGTTAATTGTTCCAACCTTGTATAATATTGCCAAACAAAGCTTAGAAATAACGAAACCCTATTATACACTTCAAGAAGAAAATACCATAGAAATTAATAAAAAAATTGAAAAAAATCAAATTTTAAAAATTTATAACCAACAAAAATCCTTTATTCCTTTTCAAAGAAATTTCGCTAATAAAGTAGCCTTATCAACAAATAATGAGCCAAAAGATGCTGGTTTTTATGACATTTCTTTAGAGAAAGACACCCTAAGCTCCATCGCTTACAATATTTCATCAAATGAAAGCATACTGTCTTTTGATGATCTAAAGGCTATTGAAAAAGAAAACAAAAACATACAAGTTTATAGTTCTATTAAGGAACTTTTTAAAGAAATAAATGAAAAAAATGAAGTTCAATGGCTTTGGAGGTTGTTTTTGGCAATTGCAATTGTATCTTTGTTGCTGGAAATTTTAATTTTAAAATTCTTCAAAATATGACTACGCTTTTAAAATCGGCTACTATCATAGATACTTCCAGCCCATACCACTATCAGACTAAAGATATTTTAATTGTTAATGGAAAGATTAGTGAAATTGCAACTACTATTCAACAAGAACCATCTTATAAAACTATTAAGCTAAACAACCTGCACGTTTCTTGTGGATGGTTCGATACTAGCGTTTCGTTTGGGGAGCCAGGTTATGAAGAAAGAGAAACAATTAACAATGGACTAGAAGTCGCTTCTAAAAGTGGATTTACCGCTGTTGCAGTTAATGCGAACACTAATCCGGTTATCGATTCAAAATCTGATGTAGAATTTTTAATAAACAAAGCAACAAACTCAGCAACCAATCTTTTTCCAATTGGTGCCTTAACTAAAGGTAGTAAAGGAATAGATATGGCTGAACTATTTGACATGCAACAATCTGGAGCAATAGCTTTTGGAGATTATAATAAATCTATCACTAATGATAATTTAATGAAACTGGCCTTGTTATATGCACAAAACTTTGATGGGCTAATTTTAAGTTTTCCACAAAATAATTCAATTGCAGGAGAAGGAATCGTTAATGAAGGAATTAATAGTACTCGATTAGGCATCAAAGGCTCAGCTGCATTAGCAGAACACATGCAAATAGCTAGAGATTTATATCTTTTAGAATATACTGGAGGAAAATTACACATTCCTACAATTTCCTCAACAACATCTGTGCAGTTAATCAAAGAAGCAAAAAAGAAAGGATTACAAGTTAGCTGTAGCGTATCGGCTCATCATCTAACTTTAATAGATGACGAATTAGACTTCTTTGATAGTAAAGTAAGAGTAACTCCTCCACTTCGTACTAAAAGTGACACAAAAGCCCTGTTGAAGGGTCTAAAAGATGGAATTATTGATGTAATAACTTCAGATCACAATCCAATAGACATAGAACACAAAAAACTAGAGTTTAGCCTTGCAAAAGACGGAACAATTGGTTTAGAAAGTTTATTTGGTACCGTAAACTCAGTGTTAGATATAGAAACAACAATCAAAGCTCTAACAATAAACCCAAGGGCTATATTTGGTCAAGAATCTATCACAATAGAAAAAGACACAGTCGCTAACTTAACACTTTTTAATCCTGAAGGAATTTCCGTTTTTTCTAAAGAAAACATCTTATCAACCTCTAAAAACTCTGCCTTTACTGGGAAAGAATTAAAAGGCAAAGTATACGGTATTTTTGCAAATAAAAAATTAGTGCTTAACTAAATATATGAGTGACATATTACCCCATGTTGTTAGACAACCAAAACAACCTACTAAAAATCCTGCCTTATTAGTTTTACTTCACGGATATGGAAGTAATGAACTCGATTTATTTTCTTTTGCAGATGAATTGCCTGATAATTTATTAATTATTAGCCTAAGAGCACCCTATGAAATGGGTAATGGGGCTTATGCTTGGTATGCCATAAATCTTGACAGTGAAAATAATAAATTTTCAGATCTAGTACAAGCTAGAGAATCTATGCAAAAGATTGCAACAACCATAGATAGTTTAAAAACTCAGTATGCTACTAACCAAAACAATACTTTTTTATTAGGGTTTAGCCAAGGAGCTATCCTAAGCTATGCATTAAGCTTTAATTTTCCTAATAAAATAGAGCATATAATTGCATTAAGTGGGTATCTTAATACAGAATTATTACCAGAAAAAAGTAATCAAAAAATCTCTACAGATTATTATATCTCTCATGGCTCTGTAGATCAAGTAATTCCTGTAGATTGGGCAAGAAAAGCAAGTCCATTCTTAGATTCTAAAGAAATTAAGAATGAATACTCAGAATATCCTGTTGGACATGGTGTTGCTCCTCAGAATTTTTTTAGCTTTAAAAAGTGGATTGAAAACAGACTATAATCATCTAGTTATAACTATTTCAAAGAAATCATTTAATTATTTATAGCGTAATCTGCAATCCATCATAAGATAAAAAGACGTTCTCTGGAAGTATTTTTTCTACATCTTCATGAAACCCTAACTTATGACTAATATGCGTAAAATAAGCTCTTTTGGGTTTTATTTCATTGACAAAAGCCAAGGCTTCTTCTAAATTTAAATGTGTAGGATGCGCATCTATTCTTAATGCATTTACAATCAAAACCTCTAAATTTTCTAACTTCTTTTTTTCTTGATCTGACATGGTCTTTAAATCGGTGATGTAGGCAATATTACCAAACCTATACGCTGTAATGGGTAAATTCCCGTGCATAATAGCTATAGGAGTAACCTGCACTCCATGTAAAATAAAACTAGTTGAATCTATGGTGTTTTCAGTTAGTTTTGGTGCGCCAGCATACCTGTTTTCTGTTTCAAAAATATATGAAAATCTAACCTTTAAGTTTTCTATCACACGTTCCTGAGCATAAATGGGAACCTCCCCCATTTTATAAGTATAAGGTCTTAAATCATCTATGCCTGCAGTATGATCTGCATGTTCATGAGTAAATAACACACCGTTAATAGACTGTATATTTTCTCGTAACATTTGCTGACGAAAATCTGGTCCACAGTCTATAATGTAACGAATATCATTCCAGGAAATCATAATAGAAGATCGCAGTCTTTTATCTCTAGGATTATCAGACAAACAAACTGGTTCATTATTTGCAATCATTGGTATGCCTTGGGAAGTTCCAGTCCCTAAAAAAGTAATCTTCATATTTCACAAAAATAACATAAAAATTGACTGATAGCAATCAATTTAGTTACCTTTGTTTGTAAGCAAAATCAAGCATAATGTCTATTTCTTTAAAAGGGGATCAAAAAATTAGCAATGTTCCTGCAACAAAAAGCAAAGCACTTAGAATTAATTTAAACAGTGATATCTACGGAACATTTGCTGAAATAGGTGCTGGGCAAGAAACCGCTCGAAATTTTTTTAGAGCTGGTGGAGCGTCTGGAACCATTGCAAAAGCAATGAGCGCATATGATAAAGATTTCTCAGATGCCATCTACGGTATTGAAGAAGATAGACGCTATGTAACAGAAGAACGCTTAAAAAGAATGCTTCACCATGAAGTAGACTTAATGGAAGATCGTTTAAGCAGAAAAAAACATCCAGATAAGTTATTCTTTAGTTACGCAAATACTGTTGCAACCATAGATTTCTCTAAAAAGTTTAAAGGACATGGCTGGGTAGGAATCAGATTTCAACTAGACCCACTTGAAGATTTCAATGAAATTGTATTACATCTTAGATTTAAAGAAACTGATGCTCGTCTTCAACAAGAAACCTTGGGTGTTTTAGGTGTAAACTTAATTTACGGTGCTTTTTACTTAAATGATAACCCTAAAGAATTACTAAAATCTTTTTATGACAATCTTCACAAAGATCAGTTAGAAATTGATATGATTAATTTCTCTGGTCCACGCTTTATGTATGTAGACAACCGTTTAATGAGTTTACAATTAGTCAAAAATAACATGACTACAGCTGTAATGTTCGGACCTGATGGAAATAATTTACTACCTGCACAGGTATTATACAAAAAAAACATATTGGCTTTGCGTGGTAGTTTTAGACCCGTAACCAAAGTTAATATGGATATGTTTGAAAGAGCTAAAGAACTTTTCTTTAGTGAGAAAAAGGTAGATCCAGAAAACTCTCAAATTATATTTGAAATTACCCTCAGTAATCTTAGAGCTGAAGGAGAAATTAATGAACGTGATTTCTTAGATAGAGCAGAATTACTATGTTCTTTAGGACAGAATGTAATGATTACCAATTTTCAAGAATATTTTAAACTAGTTGAATATTTTAGCGAATTTACTAAGGCTAGAATGGGTTTAGCGATGGGGGTTTATAATTTAATTCAAATTTTTGATGAAAAATATTATCGCCATTTAAGTGGTGGTATCTTAGAATCGTTTGGAAAATTATTCTACAGAGATTTAAAAGTATACATGTATCCATACAAGGATGAAGAAAAGAAAGAATTTATTACCAGTGAAAATCTAAAAGTTCATCCTAGAATGAAGGAGCTTTACAAATTCTTTAAAAACAATGGAAAGCTTATTGATATTTCAGACTTCGATCAAGAAATTTTTCATATTTTTTCTAGAAAAGTGTTAAAAATGATTACGGATGGTGAAGAAGGCTGGCAAGAAACTGTCTCTTATACACATCTCCGAGCCCACGAGACTAGGCATGATCTCG
>OLHR01000508.1_pt1 | contig 11356 bp, 10 predicted proteins | sample 1609291 | NCBI WGS metagenome assembly OLHR01 (sample SAMN05416707, study PRJEB24817) | seawater metagenome | isolation source: Sea water | place: Canada:Atlantic | collected 2013-07 | reverse complement strand
CTACACCTCTCTATTCGTCGGCAGCGTCAGATGTGTATAAGAGACAGCTGTTATACCAGACCACTGCTTTTTAAATATAGTCACCAGAGCAAATACAAAGCCCAGGATCGCACCACCAATCGCGAGCGGCATCACTGCTGCTGAGTTACCACTTTCAAAAAACAGGTTCCATGTCCAGGACGCTGACAACACCACCAATGCCAGTAAGATACCGGTCTTGTTCACTGTCCCCTGCAGCGTCATGGTCTGTGACGACGTTGATTGAATGCCGCGTGTTGGTGATGATGATTGGGCACTCTTGCTGAACGTATCGGCCTTCAACGCCGGGTTGCCTGAGCGACCGAACATTTGAAGCGCTCTATGATTTGACATATATTAACCCCTAAGTTTATAACAAAAATTCCTCCCTAAACGCGCTAATGTGTGAGCCGCCAGGGTCGGTTAAAGCTTAAAGTAATGATAGCCGATTAGGCTCCCTAACCCAATATTATTGGGCAAAAATTTTTCCTTAAAAAGAGACTCAATAATAAAACCCAGACGCACATCAAAAAAATAGAAAGGAAGTTTAGAACAAGGGCAGCATTATGGACAAGGAACCCTAATAACGGGCTTGGTGAGGCTCATGATGTTGATTTTGAGGGGAATGTATTTTTCAAAGAAGAGTGTTTAAAGTTACAAACAGGAAACTAATGGCACTAAACATACGCCAGGTAGTGGCCTTTGAATGGCCTTTATTCATCCCTTTGGGATAGTTCAAGGTGAATGAAGTTGTGCACTTAAGTACAGATGTAATACCATCATCCACATTAACAATACGCTATAGTCTATTTTCGTGAGAGTGAGAACCAAAAACTGTTATGTGTGTAAGGACGCAAAGGAAGTACTGTATAGGTGTCAATATCAAGACCTAAAGGATTGGGTGTTCCTATGTGGAAAGTGTCTCACGGATGTTAAAGTACGTTTTGAGGATACTTACCAATACGGTGGAACTTGGAAAAGTAAGAAGAAATAGATGTGCCCCTAAATCTGTCTTAAATAGGGTAATAAGGCTAATTGTGGGTCTCAATAATAACCCTTGAAACATATGTGGTGCATATAGAAGCAAAAATGAAACCCTTTGATAAGGAACTTACCTAATGAGAACCAAGGCGCATGAACACAACGAAACCTGATGATTATGTATATACGGCTATAGATGCCATAGATGAGGTTTCTTGTGGGAACACCCGTAAAGCTGAACCTAAGCCATCTTCAGGAAAGGATAAATGGCATAAACTAAATAGGTGGCAGAAGGTCTGGCTAGTCTCTGTTGTTATTCAAAAGCTTATTATTGTGCTAATGAGCTTACCTACAATGGACTTTAGCTTTGCATTTATCATGATAATTATCATCTTGAATGTAAATTGCCTAGTCTATGGTTTTGGCTTAGCCATTGCTTGGGGTCTTCGGCGAGTCAAAGCGTAGTTCTGTCTTTAACTCTGGGACATGAAGAGGAAGGGTTGGCAGAGAAGGACCGCTAAAACCTTCTCTGCCATAGCTATTTATATACCTGCCAACTAGAACCGACACGTATAACTTCAACTTTCCTTTTCTTCGCCAACTGAGTAAGTATAAGGTGAGTAGTAAACCCAATAAAGAATCCAGCAACACAAGCTATAGTAGTAATCATAACAACTCCAATGTGAGCTAAGGGATAGGCAGAGCAGTGACTCTAGGACTGGGCTGCCAGTAAGAGAAACAACGGGGTTAGGATAAACCCCGCGGTCAAAGGAGAGCTTCAGATAAGCTCGTGAAGCCCGCCAATCCTCAAGGGCTAAGTTATCAATAATTGTGTTCACCAACAATGCTGATTACATGCTTTTACATTGCTTACAAAGGCTTACGTTACAGCCACTTTAAGCAACATTAGGTTAGGTGTCGCAAGTGTATAACTGGGTTCAAAAAGTGAAGTGTGTGATGCTCTGGAGATGGCTATAAGCCTGCTGTTGACTGCTGTGATTAAGTTGTATTTTGGCTACAAAACGCGTTGAATTAACCGACTTATTGGGCTGTTTAGATGGCCTGTATGCAGCCTAAGTGCTTGAGGCAATAAAAAGCCCGGATACCCCTATTAAGGGCATAACGAGGCTAATTGTGAGTCTCAATAATAACGCTTGAAACTTGTATGTGGTGGAGGTGGGAGGCGAAACTATTTCTCATATCCCCTATAGCTATACTTCTTATAATTAGTTCTGTTTGCGTGTACCCATAGATAAATGCTTAAACTAGAACTTATGCTTTATCTTTACACTGAAGGGCACTAGCAAAAATATAACTTACCCCTAATGACAGCTTAAAACGCTGGGATTTATAGGATTATGGTGCGAATGTCAGAAAGGGAAATTGTAGAGTAACTGTTTATAAGGCCACGCCTTACTTAATTATACTTTACTACTTCCGCTGGGTTTTTTATTCGATGTGGTGAGCTTTGACCGTATTTCGCGCAACGCCAAGTTGGCGTGCAGCTAGAGAGATATTACCACTACATTCCAGTACAGTTTTTCTAATTTCAAGGCATTGAATCTCCTTAGCCATGTAGCCTTTGCAACGCGTGCAGGCTGATATTTCGAATTCATGTTGCCCTAAAATTCGTACAATACTTTCTGTCTTTATCATACCTTCATGATGCTGGGAAACTAGCGTTCGCAAGCTCCAATCTAGATCAGACAAATTATCAATTGCAGCACTTGTACGAAGAGCTTCTATAGCGTTGTTTGATAATGAGTGCTGCGATGAAATTACTGCAAGCATTGAACTGCATAAGTGCCGAAAATCAGAGCGGTTCCTAAGTTTGGGTAAGAAAAGTGAGAAACCTGCCAGGCGATTCTCTAACTGCTGAAATGGCCCTTTAGCCGTGTTTTTCGCATTAGCATAAAGCCTGCTGCTTAAAATAACCCACTCACCATCACCGAGCAGCTGCGTTCTCCTGTGAGTACAACGGTTTAACAGCGTGGTTAAAATTGGAACAATGTCGATTGACAAAAGATCAACTCGATCTAAATAAAGTGTGCCACCTTTATTTAGATCAATTTTATCCTCCATCGAAGTGTTACTGCTCGTGCTAGGTCTCATTTGGGCAATGAGCTGGCTCTCAACTGAATCAACAGTTAATGTTGCACAATCCAAAATTATAAAACTTTTTTTAGGGTGTAGCTGATCATGGATTTCTTCGGCTATTGTATTTTTACCCGTTCCTGGACCGCCCGCTATCATTACTGGGAGGCCTTGTAGAGCAGATTTTTTAGCTAATCGAAGATTGTGCCGTAATGCCTCATCTTTGAACACGCGCCCATTGTCAAAATCTTCAGTTGTTAATTGTTGGTGATAGATAGGGTCAACTGGCAAAAAAACCTTAGAATTTATTAGTTTACTACTCGCGCTGTGAGTAAGTCTAAGACGGGCAAAGTAACCAGAGTGCAGCCAGTCTTTGATTTGAACAACTTCACCTTTACAAATGCGCTCCATCAATGGAAAAAACTGCCCCATAAAGACATCTTCGAATTTTGGTGTACTGGTTAGCCTTAAACCTGTTAAAAGTTCTCCTGTATGGCGGTTGGCACCGGTAATATATCCCTCTTGATTAAAGGCGATCATGGCAACATTTTGGGTTTGAAGGTATTCTTGGCGCGGGTGGAATTGGATGATGTGATCGCTACGATGATCGTCTACAAAAAGTCGATTTTCAACATTTTGCGCAGCTAGATTGACCAAGGCGAGGGTATGGTATTGACGTACAGTAACCTCAGAAGAGGCATCAATTAGTCCAATTAAATGGCCACTACTATCAAATATCGGAGCTGATAAACACGACACACTGCCCTCTCTAGAAAAAAAGTGTTCACGGCCTGTAACGTTGCATGGTTGGCCTGTGTGAAGTGCCAGCCCAAGCGCATTAGTGCCGCGGATGCTTTCATTCCAAATTGAGCCAGGCACAATGCTTTGCCCACACACTGACGTGCGAAATTCTTCATCAATAATTCGATCAAGAACAACGCCATCACTGTCTGCGAACGCCAACAAAAAGTTTGGCCCAGCAATTTGGGCGCTTAAAAGCTCCAGTTCGGGCCTCACCAAACGCATTACAAGGTCTAACTTATCACGGCGCTGGTATAGGTCTGTGTGTGAAACAACGCACTCTTCAGGTTTGCTTAATGGGTCTAAACCTATGTTGACACAACGCCTCCAACTGTCTGCAATAGGCGCTGGAATTGCTCCATGAGCAAATTTGCCATTGAGTTCTAATGCGTTACGAGCTTTTTCAAATGTAGTTTCCAATAGACTCTCCAAGGTTCAGCAAATAATATGACCGCTCAAACACTTTAAAGAAAGTACATTTACACAATCTGTCAAATATTGACCACCTAAAGTGAACTGATGTGCAAAATTTGACAGCCTAAACGCAAACAACAAGAAAATTTATTGGTTATATTTGAGGGATAAACGGTTAAGCAGTTCTATATTTCGGAGAGTCCAATGAAGGCGCAAGTTTTACATAAATACGATGACGACCTAAGTGCATCATCATGGGTTGAATACATTGACGTTCCAGATCCTACGATTACAAAAGGGTCTGACGTTATCGTGCGTATTGGTGGCGCAGGCGTCTGCCGCACAGATCTGCACGTTATTGAAGGTGTTTGGCGCCCGCACATGGACCCCACGGGTGACCAGTTACTGCCCCTTATATTGGGCCATGAAAATGCTGGTTGGGTTGAAGACGTAGGCCCAGAAGTGGAAGGTTTGAAGAAAGGTGACCCTGTTATTGTCCATCCAAAGATTTCAAATGGCACATGCATTGCCTGCCGACGCGGACAAGATATGCATGGCGAAGGCACTTTCCCTGGGCTTGATTCAGATGGTGGCTACGCAGAAGCCTTGGTGACATCAGAGCGCAATATTATTAAGTTACCAGATTCCCTCCTACCGAAAGAAGTTGCACCTTATTCAGATGCTGGGCTAACAGCCTACAGGGCAGCAAAAAAAGCCACACGACATTTACTCCCCGGTGAGTACTGCGTAGTCATTGGTGCTGGAGGTTTAGGACATATTGCCATTCAAGTTCTTCGTGCCATGTGTGCTGCAGAAATTATTGTAGTAGATACATCTGCTAAGTCACTTGAACTTGCTGGTAAGTGTGGCGCCAATTATCTGGTACAAGCTGATGGTGGTGAAGTAGAGGCCGTTTTAGCACTAACAAAAGGGCATGGAGCTCAAGCAGTATTAGACTTTGTTGGTGAGAAAGGTACAACCAGAAAAGGGTTAGCAATGACCCGAGCTGCTGGCAGCTACTATGTAGTAGGTTATGGCGAAGATATTCAGGTACCCACTGTAGACCTAGTAATTACCGAAAAGAATATCATCGGCAATCTTGTTGGCACTTGGGCTGAGTTAACTGAATTGATGGAGCTGGCCCATAGGGGCTTAGTGGACCTTACCACTAAAGAATACTCGCTAAAGGATGCAAATCTTGCATTACGCGACTTGCACGAAGGTAAGATCACCGGACGCGCCGTACTGATCCCCTAAATTTTATTGAAATTTAAATAAACTGGAGTAAAACAATGATAAAAATAAGTAAGTTTATAGGGCCTGCAACTTTGCTGGCCCTGGCTGTCGCGGCTGCTACGCCTGCAATGGCAAAAGATTACACGCAATTTGGTATTGAAAAGGATTTGCCAGGTACCTGTAGCTACGAGGCTACAGATGCTAAGGATTATTCTGGGCGCTCCTTAAATGTGATTACCCATGCAATACCAGTAATTGGTGAGCCAACAGCACTTCATGCTGAGCAATTTGCAGCACTTACTGGAGCAGAAGTTAACGTTGTACATGTGCCTTTTGGTGATCTATTTCAACGCATAATGATCCCCTTTCAAAGTGATCAGAATGCTTATGACGTATTATTTTATGCCTCACTTTGGATTGGCGATTTCAACCGCTTCTTAGAGCCGGTGCCACAGAAGTATATTGATTCAACAGGCATGTCAGATGTGACTGATAGCTTCACGGGTGTTGCTACTTGGAACGGCGAGATGATTCAGTACCCAATGGATGGCGATCGCCATTACCTAAAGTACCGTACTGATATTTTTGACAACGCTGAAGTGCAAGCTAAGTTCCTTGCCGACACGGGTAGTGCGTTAACAGTGCCTGAAACATGGGAAGACTACAATAAGGTGGCTGCCTACTTTAATGATCGCGATTGGGATGGCGATGGCGAACTAAACTATGGTTCAGCTGAAGTAGCCAAGCGTGATGATTTGATGTTCTCTGCGTTTATTAGCCGCGCTGCTCCTTATGCCAAGCATCCTGATGTGAAAGGTGGTTTCTTCTTTGATCTAGAAACAATGGAACCATTAATTAATTCACCAGGCTTTGTACGTGGCCTAAAATTGTTTGTTGATGCACAGAAAAGCTTTCCACCTGGTGGCAATAACTTCGGGCTTGGCGATGAGATATTCTCCTTTGGCGGTGGTCAAACGTTGATGAGCTACAGCTGGGATGATGCCTATGTTCAAGCTAACCAAAAAGATAGCCGCATTCGCAATATGGTTGCAGCAGCGCCTCTGCCTGGCGCCGGTGAAGTTTGGAACCGTGATACAGGCACGTGGGACACGTTTGCTACACCCAACCGTGCACCCTACATGACCTGGGGCTGGTCTTCTGCAGTTTCACAAATGTCTGAAGAAAAAGAAATGGCTTTTGACTTCTTGTGCTTCTTTGCAAATGAAGCTAACGCCAAGAACGACCTACAAATTGGCCGTTTTGGAGTTAACCCTTACCGCAATGAGCATTTAGATGTAGACTTCTGGAAAGGTCAGGGCTGGGAAGACAAAACAGCTGAATCCTATGTTTCAACTTTGTCAGATATGGAAGAAAGTCAGAACCGCGTGTTTGACCTGCGCGTTCCGGGTGTAAGCCAGTTTATGTCATCAATGGCCAACGGTGTTGCTGAAGCCATGGCTGGGCAGAAATCTGCGCAAGACGCGCTCGATGGTGTGGCCAAAGAATGGGCTGAAATTACTGAGCGTATTGGTAAAGATCGGTTGCGTGCAGCTTATGCTAACGTTGTTAAGCTTGAAGACAACGAAGGTTGATGCCGTAGGGTGGGCGCCTTTAGGCGCCCACCAACAATCTTGGAAAAAATATAATGTTATCTTCAAAGCACTTTTTTTTACTACCAGCCCTTTTGACGCTGGTAGCTATCATTCTTTTCCCACTTTTATTCACGGTTAGAGTTAGCTTTTCAAGCTGGGATGTATTTCAGTCTGGGCTCGATTTTATTGGTGGTAGCAACTACGTTCGCGTATTTGCGGACGATCGATTCTGGCAAAGCCTACAACGCTTATCACTTCTTTCAATCATATCTGTATCATTGCAATATACCCTAGGCTTTGCGCTTGCCTTAGCGGTATGGAAACAGGTCAGAGGTGGGCGCTTATTACGGGTGTTGTTCCTCATCCCAATGATGACCACTCCAGTGGTTATGTCGGTTATTTGGCGCACTGTTTTTCATGAAAGTTTAGGGCCAGTGAATGATATTTTAAGTGCATTTGGTGTCGGTCCTGTGCCGTGGCTTTCAAGTGCTACGGGAGCCTTTATTAGCGTTCTTATTGTAGAGGTTTGGCAGTGGACCCCCTTTATGTTCTTGCTTTTGTTGGCTGGCTTGGTGTCGTTGCCAAAAGAGCCCTATCTTGCTGCAGCGATCGATGGTGCTGGCACGTGGCGGACATTTTGGCAGGTGACCTTTCCCTTGATGGCGCCTATTACTATCGGTGCATTGATTATTCGGCTCATTGAGGCGTCGAAGATTATGGACACCGTCTATGTGCTTACTTCGGGTGGCCCAGGAACTGCAACTGAAACCTCCTCGTATTATATTTATATACGTGGTTTGAGAGATTTCCAGATTGGCTACTCTGCAGCTTTGTCACTTGTGTATCTGGTGATTATGATTATAAGCCTCACTATAATTGCTAAACTTCTGTTACGCACACTGGTTGGGAAGGACGAATAAAATGAATAAGTTCTACCACACACTTAAAACTCTTTTTTTACTAGGTTGGTCAATTTTTGTTGTGTTTCCCTTTCTTTGGGCGCTATCAACTTCATTCAAAGACGCAAACGCCATTACTAGTGGTGCTACTTACATTCCATGGGTAGATTTTGAACCGTCGACCCAGGGCTGGACTTCACTCTTCACCAACGGTTCTCAGGGTATTAATATTGTTGGACCATTTATAGACTCTGCGGCTGTTACCCTTATTGCCAGCCTTGTGAGTTTAATTTTGGGCACACTTGCAGCCTATGGTTTGTCTAGGTTTGAGTACCGCTTAGGTTTTGTGAAAAACGCAGACATTACCTTTTTCTTCATATCTCAGCGAATTATGCCACCGATTGTGCTGGCTATACCCTTTTTTTTAATGCTTAAGGAACTGGGTGCGTTGGACACTATTTTTGGATTGGTTCTGGTGTATGTGGCATTGCTTTTGCCTATTGCTGTTTGGGTGATGACTGATTTCTTTGCAGGTATTCCCAAAGAACTAGACGAAATGGCCATGACCGATGGATGTAGCCCTATTGGGGCATTTTTCCGAGTAATTCTGCCTAATTCAGTGCCAGGCCTTGTGGTTGCAGGGATGTTCTGCCTTATCTTTGGGTGGAATGACTTCTTCTTTGCCTTTACGCTAACGTTTACTGAAACGCAGCTATTGCCAGTATCAATTGTTTCCCTTAACTCTTCAGTGACGCCTTGGTGGTCGCTGTCAGCCTTTGCGCTAATTTCTGTTGCACCACTAGCCTTAGTTGCAATCGTTGTTGAGCGTTATATGTCACGCGGCACAATGTCCGGGGCCATTAGGTAATTATCATGCTTCAAATTGATCATCTCACAACTGCCAAAGCCAAAGTTTCTTTGGATAATGTCTCATTCCTTTTTGAGGCGGGTAATATTTATACTATCTTAGGCCGCACAGGTGCAGGAAAAACTGAGCTTTTGCGGGCCTTAATGGGGCTCAATCCTTTAATTAATGGTGACATCAAGTTAGACAAAGAAAACATCACCAAACGTCCCATCAGGGACCGCAATATGTCACTTGTGTACCAGCAGTTTATTAACTACCCACACCTTAGTGTTCTGGATAACGTGGCTTTTCCGTTGCGTCGACAGGGTAAGAAGAAAGCTCAGGCCCAGGCGCTTGCTAGTACTATGTTGACCACCGTGGGGTTGGGAGACTTTTTACATCGAAGGCCCTCACAACTCTCTGGTGGTCAGCAACAGCGTGTTGCTCTGGCGCGGGCAATGGTCAAACAGTCTCGTATCTTAATGCTAGATGAGCCATTGGCTAATCTTGACTATAAACTGCGCGAACAGTTGCGTGAGGAGTTTCCACGGTTAGTAGCAGACAATCAAGAAAGTGTAATTCTTTACACCACCACAGAGCCACGTGAGGCAATGGAGTTGGGTAACACTATGATCGTTATGCATGACGGGGAAATAATTGCCAGTGGGCCACCTGCAGACCTATTCGCACACCCACCCACTAAAGATACTGCAAGCGTAATAAGTGACCCTCCAATTTCCTTTATCTCTGGGTTTGTACGTGACCAAGTGCTTTACTTTGGTGAAGGCCAGCTAGCGCCAAGTGAAGGCCTGCAACTGCCACCTGATGGCCCTGTAACTATTGCCCTTCGTCCAGATGCAATTGAGCCTGGTGGCGCATTTACAGCTAAAATTGGGTTATCCGAATTTAGTGGGTCGCAAACTATTATCCATCTTGATTTTGACTTTGGCCGAGCAATTATGATGGTTGAAGGTATAGAAACCTTCAAATCTGGTGATAACTTAAGTATCTCTATTCAAGCAGAACAAATGATGCTGTTTGCACCAGATGGCCGCAATATAACACTCAGGGACAACTAAGATGGCTAAAATTGTACTGGAAAACCTTGGACACAGTTATCTGTCCAATCCAAAAGGTGAGCATGATTTTGCGCTTAAACCGGTCAACCTCACCTGGGAAGATGGTAAAACCTATGCTTTGCTGGGGCCGTCAGGCTGTGGCAAAACAACTATGCTTAATATTATTTCAGGCTTGGTGCCTCCGTCACATGGGCGCTTATTATTTGATGATCAAGACGTAACATCGGTGCCCACATCTGCCCGAAATATTGCACAGGTATTTCAGTTCCCAGTCATTTATTCAACTAAGACAGTAAGGCAGAACCTGGCATTTCCGCTTGAATGTAGAGGGATGACTCCGTCTAAAATAAAACAGCGTGTGGCTGAAGTGGCCACACTTTTAGACCTAGACTATGCGCTTGATATGCCTGCTCGCAAGCTAAGTGCAGATCAAAAGCAATTGATCTCTTTAGGGCGTGGTCTGGTGCGGGAGGATGTAAGCGCCATTCTATTGGATGAGCCCTTAACAGTGATTGATCCACAGATGAAGTTTATGTTGCGTCGTAAACTGCGGGAGATTAATCGCCAAACGGGTATGACAATGATACTGGTAACTCACGATCAGAGTGAAGCTATGAGCTTTGCTGATGAAATTGTGGTGATGAAGGATGGTTTAGTGCAGCAATCAGGCACTCCTGAAGAACTATTCTCACAGCCACAAAATGACTTTGTTGGTTACTTCATAGGCTCGCCACCGATGAATATGATCACTTTAGAGCCGAACTTGGGATCACTTAGCACAGAAGCCATCAACTTAACCAAGCCACTACCTGCAGCAATGCCAGTGGGAAATAATGTGTCCATTTACCAGATGGGTATCCGCCCTGAACACATAGTCATGGTAGATAAAGAGAGTGATAGCATTGGCAAAGGTACAATCATTAAGATAGAACACTTAGGTGTTGATGGCGTTGTCACACTAAAATTACCCACTGGAGTCATAATTAAAGCAAAGACACGTAAACATACCGAAATGACGTTAGGTGACACCTTTGGAATCCGTGTTTGTAAAAAAAATGCCTTACTATATATAGATGGAACACTTAGCTCTAGTTTAAATTGATAACATGAATGTGTCCCAATAGTGGTGAGCTCTAATACAGAAAATGAGGCTCTCTCTTAGGATAGTTGTGTCAGATTTTTTGATGACTTACTCATGTCTACGATTAACTTACCCAGAATAGTGATTTTTTGAGTCCTAAGGCTGTGTACATACTATATGGTGATTCCCTTCATTGGGTTGGTTAATCGGCCCTGTAGAGGATCCACTGTTGCGTTTGCATAGACCATTACTAAGATGCCCCTGTGGTTACACAGGCCGTCCGAGCGCGTTTTAGCACCACAACAATGCTGTTT
>OLHR01000505.1_pt1 | contig 11417 bp, 9 predicted proteins | sample 1609291 | NCBI WGS metagenome assembly OLHR01 (sample SAMN05416707, study PRJEB24817) | seawater metagenome | isolation source: Sea water | place: Canada:Atlantic | collected 2013-07 | reverse complement strand
GATCTACACCTCTCTATTCGTCGGCAGCGTCAGATGTGTATAAGAGACAGGTCCCTGATTGACCATGAAGGTAAAATGGAAGTGGTTGCAGAAAGCCTTGGTATTGGTCGGCGCACTTTGAATGAAAAGATGGTTAAGCTAGACTTGGACAAATCTAGCTTTTTATAACTCGGCGGAATTCCGCAGGCAAGTTCTATTATAATTAGCAATTTTCTTCCTAGCCAAAAGTTCTACCCACCCAGTAAACTGACGCCACAAAAATAATCAAACTTAATTAAAGAGAACTAATATGTTTAATAAAGCAATTAAGACGGGTATCTGCGCAGCGGTGGCGTTAGCTGTTTCTGGCGAAGTATTAGCTGAGCAATGGGATGTGTCTTTGTGGGGCAAGCGACGCGCATTCACTGAGCATGTAGAAAAATTAGCAGAACTTGTTAGTGCAAAAACTAATGGTGATTTCACCCTTAATATTTCCTATGGTGGCTTGTCAAAGAACAAAGAAAACTTAGATGGCATTGCGATTGGTGCCTTCCAAATGGCGCAGTTTTGCGCAGGTTACCACCGTGATAAAAACCCATCCATCACTGTACTTGAGCTACCTTTTTTGGGTGTTAACTCACTTGAACAAGAAAGAGCGATTTCCCAAGCTGTGTATCAACATCCGGCCGTACAAAAAGACTTGGCCCGCTGGAATGCAACCTTGTTGATGCCTTCGCCGTTACCTCAGTACAATATTGTGGGTGTGGGTGAGGCACCTCAAACATTGAATGACTATGCTGGCCTTAGTGTGCGCGCTACTGGCGGTATAGGTAAGGCTATGGCGGCAGTGGGCGCAGTGCCTACCTCTATGTCGGCATCTGAAGTACGTCAGGCATTGGATAGTGGTGTAGTTAAGGCGGTAGCTTTTGCGCCTCATGCGCACATGTCATTTGGCACTGTTGAGGCCGGCAAATGGTGGACGACTAACTTGAACCCTGGTACTGTAAATTGCCCTGTAGTGGTTAATTCAGACGCACTAGCAGACTTGTCCGACGCTCATCGCGCCGCTTTGTTAGGTTCCGTTGATGAATCCTTAGATCACTATATCGCAACCTATAATGGTAAAACTATGAATGCCTGGGGCCCAACCCTAGAAGCAAAAGGTATTCAGTCAATCTCCTATACTAATGCAGAACTTGATGCCTTTAAGGCTAAAGTTGCAGGCCCTGCAGCGGCTTCTTGGATCGCTGATAATACGGCCAAAGGGCTTCCAGCCCAAGAGTTGTATGACCTTGTTACGGGTTTAATTGCTAAGTAGGCCCATCTCACTAATAGCCTACGTCTGCCCCTAGGGGTAGGCATGGCTTGGAGGTTGTATGGCAGGTGTAGGTCAAGTACTTGAAGATGGCTCAGTTCTGAGCCGCATAGACCAACAGTTACATAAGTTAGAATCAACATTAGCCCTTGTTAGTGGCTTAGCTATATTTAGCCTCATGCTTTTAGCTGTGGTGTCAGTGGCAGGCCGGCATTTTTTTAATATGCCACTACCAGGGTATGTGGATTGGATCGAACAAGCCATGCCCCTTATTGCATTTATGGGTATCGCCTACACCCAACGCAATGGTGGCCATATTCGCATGGACATGTTGGTGGCTCAGCTTAATGGCAGAGCTTTATGGTTGTTTGAATGGCTTACCAGTTTGTGTGTTCTAGCGTTAATATGTTTGCTTATTTGGGGTTCTTGGTCACATTTTTCTCGTAGTTTTGACTTTGCTTCGCCTTGGTGGAGCCGAGACAGTTCCATGGATATCTCCCTACCACTTTGGCCTGCTAAGCTAATGGTGCCACTGGCGTTTTCAGTGTTGGCATTGCGTATGGTGATTCAATTGTGGGGGTTTGGCGTTGCTTTTGTAACCAACGCAACTGTGCCTGTGGCGGTGCCATTGGTGCTAGATGCAGCTACGCAGGCAGCCGCAGAATCGCAATATATTTTGGCTGATGAAGAGGTTCAGCGTCCATGACTAGTATTGAAATTGGTATTGTTGTATCCCTGTGTATGCTGATTATGGTTATCATTGGTATGCGAGTTGCCTTCGCTGCCGCATTAGCTGGCTTAGTAGGCTTAGTGTGGATTTTTTGGGCCAAAAAAGGCTTTGATCCAAGTGCTTTTTGGTGGGCTTTAGGTGTGGCTACGAAAACGGCAGGTCAAGTTCCTCACTCAAAAATATCGGCCCAAGCCTTATCTTTAATTCCTACTTTTATACTTATTGGTTATCTTGCCTACCATGCAGGTCTAACCAAAGCGTTGTTTGAAGCTGCAAAGCGCTGGGTGGGCTGGTTGCCAGGTGGCATGGCCGTGGCTACTATTTTTTCTACTGCAGGTTTTGCTGCTGTGTCAGGTGCATCGGTGGCAACGTCTGCCGTGTTTGCACGGATCGCAATACCTGAAATGCTTAAGGTTGGCTACGATAAACGCTTTGCTGCAGGTGTGGTTGCTGCGGGAGGCACTTTGGCCTCTTTAATTCCGCCTTCAGCCATTCTTGTGGTTTATGCCATTATTGTTGAGCAAGATGTGGGTAAGCTGCTCCTGGCTGGCTTTGTGCCTGGGGCGTTTTCAGCCCTCATTTATGCGGGCTTAATTGTGGGTATTGCGGTGCTTAAGCCTGGCTTTGGCCCATCGGTTTCAGGTTATACCTGGGGTGAGCGCTTTAGATCCTTGCCTCCAGCCCTGCCTATTGTGGCGGTAGTGGCTATCATTATTTTATTTGTTTACAACCCCTTTGGTGACGCCATTGGCACACCCACTGAGGGTGGTGCACTGGGTGCTTTTGTAGTGTTCTGTATTGCCTTAATTAATGGCATGCGTTGGCCTGCCTTAAAGGAAGCGTTGCTGGAATCGGCTAAGCTTGCGGTGATGATTTTCACCATCATTTGGGGGGTACTTATTTTTGTCAGGTTTTTGGGCTTCGCAGGTTTGCCCACGGCTTTTTCTGAGTGGATTGTTTCCCTTGACCAAAGCCCTATGTTGACCCTGGTATTTATCCTTTTAGCTTATGCTGTATTGGGTATGTTTATGGATGCCATTGGTATGTTATTACTGACCTTGCCGGTAGTTTATCCGGCCGTGATGGCACTTAATGGTGGCGAGTCTGTCAGTGCGGCTGACAGTGTGTTCGGTATGTCAGGGCCCATGTGTGCAATCTGGTTTGGTATTCTGGTGGTTAAAATGGCTGAGTTTTGTTTAATTACTCCACCCATAGGCCTTAACTGCTTCGTTGTTGCCGGGGTACGTGATGACTTGTCGGTGCAAGATGTATTTAAAGGTGTGACACCATTCTTTATTGCAGATGCCTTTACCATTGCCCTGCTAGTGTCTTTTCCTGCCATTGTATTATGGCTGCCGCGCATGGCTGGCGGCTAGCCTTAGGTGCTCAGGTGGGGCTAAAATGCAGCTGTGCCATGGTTTATTGCTAGCGTGTTAGGTCTAGCTATAAGCAAGGGGATGTTACTCGTGGTGACGCAATCTATAGATTAAGCCACAGCCTAAAAACATGATGCCGCAGGAAATGATAATACTTAATTGGTAGCTGCCAGACCATTGAGATAAAACACCAGCGGCTGCTGGAGCCGCCATCTGAGCCACGCCATAGGATAACGTCATCTTACCCATCATTTTTGCAGGGCGAGTAGGGAAGTATCGTCCCGCCATGGTAAGGACAAGGCTTACAATGCCAATAAAGGTGCCGCCAAATAAGCCAGCACCTATAAAGGTCCAGATTAAACCTGGGCTTAAAATGGGGATAAGCATACCGGTGAACTGTAGAACAAAAGCTAACAGTAAGGCGTTTAAATTGCCAAGCTTACGGGCTACTAGGTCCCAAATAATGCACGCTGGAGCAGCCGCTAGGCCAATGATCATAAAGGTTACTGAGCCATATTCATGGTCTCCAGTAATTTGATTTACATGGGCAACGATGAACGTGGTAATAACAGCGTAACCCACGCCTGCACAAAAATAGGCCAACATAAACGTCTGCAGAAACTGCTGTGATGGTGGCCTATCGACCATTTTTTCACCACCCACGTTATAGCCACTCGTATTGGGTTTAGGCAACCAAAACCACGCAGGGATCGCTAATAAACAGCCTAATGCGGTGAACCAAAACCAATGTTGCTGCCAACTGATCTGACCTGCAACTAGGTAAACAAAAAGAGCTGTGAAAAAGATTCCAGAGCCCATGCCAATAAAGTGAATGCCTAACTCTGAACGTAATTGATGACGCAGCAACCAATGCATTACCAAGCCTGATCCTAGCAATAATCCAGCTGCACTACTTAAGCCTGAAAAAAACCTTAATAATCCCCATAACCAAAAGTTTTGAGTTAGCCCTAAGCCTACAGTGGTGGCCAAAGCAACCAATAAGCCTAGCCGGTAAAGGCGATCTTTTTTGGCCAAATCACTAATGTTTGCTGCAATCAACGCACCACAAAAATAGCCAGCATAATTGAAAGCTGCTAACCAGCCACCTTGAGCAACGCCAAGGCCTGCGTGTTGTTGCATCAGGGGAAGCATCGGGGTGTAGGCAAACCGAGCGATGCCAATCATTAAAATAAGGCTAGCAATGCCAGCACTCAACACTTTAACACGTTGAACATTGTGCAGCAGCGGGGCAGAAGCAGTATTGGGCATGAGTGGCCTGTGTGCGCGTAAAAGGCGATGGCCCCTATTATGGCGAGGCCTTGCATACAATACAATCTAGACATTAAGCTAACAGGACTTTTGCATCGTCTTCGGCTAAACTTTCGCTGCGTGGTTTTACGCGCAACCTTACCCGTGAAATGGAGATATATTATGGAAGATACAACACAAAACAGACCATATAGAGCAAACTGTAATAGCGTCTTAAACGGCATGGGGTTTAATTTATTAGTGGGCAGCATGCCAAAAAATGTGGGGTTCTCAAAGCATGCCGTCTAGCGCTGGGTTAACTAAGTCCCGCGGGCAGGTTGTATTTTCAGGATTTTTCTTCGCATATTTTTGTTGTTTTGGTTTAGTGTTGCCATTTCTGCCGTATTGGATGGTAAGCCGAGGTTTAGATGCCCAAGAGGCGGCACTAATTCTTAGCTCTGCATTTGTGAGTAAAGTGTTTTTTGGATTGGGTGTGGGTATCTTGGCAGACGTCACTGGCCATAAAAAACGCTGGATATTACTCTTGTCAGTACTGGCTTTTTTTGGGTTTAGTTTGTTCGTACAGTTTGAAACCTTTTGGCCCATGCTCACCGTTTGGTTTGTGGTAGGCGCTTTGCAAACTACCCAAGTGCCCATGGTAGACGGGTTAGCAATAGCTGCTGCTCGGCTTGGAAAGCTTAATTACAGTAGTGCGCGCTTATGGGGCTCTGTTGCTTTTATTGCGTCCTCTACCTTAAGTGGGCTTTACATTGCAGCATACAGTATTGATGCTTACCCAAAATTACTTTTGGTGCTGGCGGCTATTGTTATTGTTTTTGCTTTATCTTTGCCAGATATCCGCCCACAATTTAAAGCAAGCCGTAAACTAGCGTTTTTGGAGTTGTTTAAACTACCTGGGTTTATAGCTATAGTTGCTGTTGGCTCTTTATTACAGGCTAGCCATGGAGCCTTGTATACCATTGGAACCTTGCACTGGCTTGAGGCGGGTATAAGTGAATCAATCATCGGTCTCCTTTGGGCACAAAGCGTAGCTGCAGAAGTAGTGCTGTTTGCCATTGGTATATGGCTGTTAAGTAAAGTGGGTGTTAAAGGCTTGCTGTGGATGGCAGTCATTGCAGGCGTTGTGCGTTGGCTTACATTGGGATGGTCGAGCAATGTAAGCGTACTTTTTACTGTGCAAATACTGCACGCCTTTACCTTTGCTGCAACTCACTTAGCGATCACTCAATACATTACCCAAAAAGTACCAGACCAATTAACAGCCTCTGCCCAAACCTTTTATGATGCTCTTGCTCTGGGTGCATTAATGGGTATGAGTATGACGTTAGTGGGGGGGTTGTATGAACATATTAATGCGCAAGTCTTTTGGGCTATGGCATGTTTATCCCTTTGTGCAGGCGTTGTGCTAAAGCGCTATGCAAAATTAATTTAACCCCACAGAGTAATTATTATGACTTTAGACTCGCTTTATGAAACGTTAACTTTTGTCCATTTAAGTACTATTGGGCCTGCGTTTCTAATTGCTAGTTACATGATGGTGACGAAAAAAGGCTCGGGGCAGCACAAATATTTAGGTCGTATTTACATGGTATTAATGCTATTTACTGCCGTGGTTACTTTATTTATGTCGGCTCAAGTTGGCCCTAAGCTGTTTGATCACTTTGGGCCTATTCACCTGCTTAGTGTGTTGGTGCTTTATTCGGTACCATCAGCCTACTTTGCCATCAAGTGTGGCAATATCAAAAAGCACAAGCGCGCCATGATAGCGCTATATGTTGGCGGCATGTTAGTTGCGGGGGGGTTTACCTTAGTGCCTGGGCGCTTTCTTGGCGACCTAGTCTTCGGTTAAGTTAGGCCGCCGCATAAAACCTATGTAAATGAAGATAACAGTTCATCAATTTGGCCCACCTGGGGGTAGTGCCCAAATTGAAATGCATCACTTTTATAGCCGCCACACTGTAAGTGGCTAATCGGATACATGATCTGGTTTATGAATGATAAGAATAATGTTAAATTTTAAGATGATTGCTTCTATCTTTTTTAAGGTATTCAGTTATGTCCTCTAATGATCCCTTGTTACAGCCCTTCAAGCTAAAGCACTTGACCCTTAAAAATCGTATTATGATGACCTCTCATGAGCCAGCTTACCCAGAAAACGGCATGCCTAAAGAACGTTACCTTGCGTATCACTTGGAACGTGCTAAAGCGGGAGTTGCACTCACTATGACAGCGGGGTCAGCCACTGTTTCTAGGGATAGCCCGCCAGTATTCAACAATATATTGGCGTATAAGGATGAAGTTGTGCCTTTTTTAAGAGACATGGCAGACGCCTGCCATGAGCACGGTTGTGCAGTAATGTTGCAATTAACCCACCTGGGTCGGCGTACAGGTTGGAATAAAGGTGATTGGCTGCCTGCTGTGTCTCCGTCACACCACCGCGAAGCAGCTCACCGTGCTTTCCCTAAAAAATTAGAAGGTTGGGACATTGACCGTATTATTAGTGATTATGCTGATGCCGCTGAGCGCATGTATGCTGCAGGCTTAGATGGTATCGAACTGCAAGCATATGGGCACTTAATGGATCAGTTTTGGTCGCCCTTAACCAATACTCTAGAAGCACCTTACGGTGGCTCATTAAACAACCGAATCCGGTTCACCTTAGAAGTGCTGCAAGCCATTCGTGACCGGGTAGGAGAAAAGTTTATTGTCGGTGTTCGTTACACAGCAGATGAGGCTTATGCCGGGGGAATTAATCCAAGTGAAGGTATTGAGATTTCTAAAATTCTACGAGATACCGGTCATGTAGACTTTCTCAATGTCATTCGTGGGCGCATTAATACTGATGCGGCCCTCACAGATGTCATTCCGATTATGGGTATGAAAAACTCTCCTCACCTAGACTTTGCGGGTGCCGTGCGTGAGGCAACGGGCTTCCCCGTGTTTCATGGCGCTAAAATACCTGATGTTGCCACAGCACGCCACGCCATTGCCGACGGTAAGCTAGATATGGTGGGCATGACTCGAGCGCATATGGCAGACCCTCACTTGGTACGCAAAATCATGCAAGGTAAAGAGGCGGACATACGTCCTTGTGTGGGCGCTAATTATTGCTTAGATCGTATTTACCAAGCAGGTGATGCCTTGTGCATTCACAATGCAGCTACAGGGCGAGAGCTCACCATGCCCCATGATATCGCCAAGGCTGATGTGCGTAAAAAAGTGGTCATCATTGGCGCAGGGCCAGGTGGTTTAGAGGCGGCTCGGGTTGCGGCTGAAAGAGGTCACCAAGTGGTCGTATTAGAGGCAGCAGCTGAGCCTGGTGGGCAGATACGTCTTACCGCACAAACGCCAAGGCGTGCAGAAATGATGGAGATTATTAATTGGCGTATGGCGCAATGCCAGGCCAAAAAAGTTGAGTTTCACTTCAACACTTGGGCCCAGGCGAGTGATGTTAAGGCACTTAATCCAGATGTGGTTATTGTTGCTACCGGCGGTATGCCTGATACTGATGTGCTGGCTTCGGGTAACGAACTTGCAGTGTCCAGCTGGGACATTCTTTCTGGCGATACTAAGTTTGGTAAAAATGTACTTATTTTCGATGACGCTGGTGACCACCCAGCATTGCAGGCTGCAGAGCTGCTAGCTAACAGCGGTGCTAAGGTAGAAATTATGACACCTGATCGAAGCTTCTCACCTGATGTTATGGCAATGAACTTAGTACCCTACATGCGCAGTTTACAAGATAAAGATGTGACCTTTACTGTGACCTATCGAGTAGCGAGTGCGCGGCGCATTGTCGATCAAATTGAACTAACCTTAAGTAGTGATTATGGCAGCATTAACAAAACTCGATTGGTGGACCAGCTTGTAATTAATCATGGCACTTTGCCTTTGGATGGTCTCTATTTTGACTTAAAGCACGGTGCGTCTAACCAAGGGGAGCTAGATCATAGGGCTTTCATTAAGGGATTGCCTCAAACTCAGGTTCGTAACCCCGGGGGGAGTTATCAGCTATTCCGTATTGGTGATGCCGTTGCTGCACGTAATACCCATGCTGCTATCTATGATGGCTTGCGCCTCGCTAAAGACATTTAACGTGAGTTTATAAGGGTTTAATTCGCCTTATAAATTAAGCCACTATAGACCAAAGGCTAATGCTCTTGGCATAATTTCAGCGTATGGTTACGGGCCTGTTATGACAAAAATTTACCAGAGTAAGCTAAACATGCAAGCGCTACTAATCAACAAGGACGCAGCAGGATACACCGCTCAATTGGGCCAGATTAAAGAGGCACAATTACCTCAAGGTGATGTGTTAATTAAGGTGGACTACTCCACCCTGAATTATAAAGATAGCCTAGCTATTACTGGTGCATCCCCCGTAGTGCGCAGCTTTCCAATGGTACCTGGAATAGACCTTGCAGGCACGGTGGAGAAGAGTGATCACGCAGATTTTAAAGCTGGAGATAAGGTTGTATTGAATGGCTTTGGAGTAGGTGAGGGGCATTGGGGTGGGCTAGCTCAAATGGCTCGGGTAAAAGGGGATTGGCTAGTGCCACTGCCCAGCGCCTTTACGTCCAAACAAGCCATGGCTATTGGCACGGCGGGCTACACGGCAATGCTGTGTGTTATGGCTTTAGAGCAGCATGGTGTGACGCCAGACAAAGGTGAGGTATTAGTGACGGGTGCTGCAGGTGGTGTGGGCAGCGTTGCAATTAGCTTACTGGCTAAACTGGGGTACACTGTAGTGGCCTCTAGTGGCCGAGGTGAAGAAACAGATTATTTGATGAGTTTAGGCGCCAGCAAAGTGATGGACCGCAATGAACTTAGTGAAAAAGGTAGGCCTTTAGCTAAAGAGCGCTGGGCTGGCGCGATAGATGTTGCAGGCAGCCACACCTTGGCTAATATTTGTGCATCGATGAAGTATGGAGGCACTGTTGCTGCGTGTGGTTTGGCCCAAGGGTATGACCTGCCAGCCACAGTAATGCCTTTTATTTTACGCGGTGTTATCTTAGCTGGTGTAGACAGTGTCTACCGCCCTAAGGCTGACCGTGTTGCTGCTTGGGCCCGCCTAGCAAAAGATTTAAACCCCACACACCTAGACGCCATGATGACGGAGATTACCCTATCTCAAGCCTTAGATACTGCCCAAGGCCAAATTGATGGCCGCACTCGGGGCCGTTTTGTGGTTAATGTAAACGCCTAACTGAGGTATAAAACATGAATACGATTAGCCGCTATCCGGTGCCTAAGCTTGAAGATCTGCCTGCAGACATTAAAAGCCGGGTATTAGAAGTTCAAGAAAAAGCAGGTTTTGTACCCAACGTTTTTTTGGCCATGGCTCACCGGCCAGACGAGCTGAGGGCATTCATGGCTTACCATGATGCATTAATGCTTAAAGAAAGTGGCTTAAGCCAAGCTGAACGAGAAATGATTATTGTTACCACATCTAATGATAATGGTTGTTTGTATTGTGTCGTAGCCCATGGAGCGATATTACGTATACGGGCCAAAGATGCCTTGATCGCAGATCAGGTTGCAGTAAATTACCTAAAAGCTGACATTTCTGCGCGGCAAAAAGCCATGCTCACTTTTGCACTAAAAATATCTAATAATGCTCAAGCAACCAGTGAGGAAGACTTTGTTATATTAAAAAGTTTTGGTTTCAGTGATGAAGATATGTGGGATATCGCCGCAATTACAGCCTTTTTTGGGCTCAGTAACCGTATGGTGAGCTTCGCCTCTATACAGCCTAATAAAGATTTCTATGGCATGGCTCGGGACATTTAATTTCAGCCCCAGTAACGCTAACAACAGCATGGTTTTTTTGGCTAATTCGATGCAGTCTCATTTCTGTAAATAATTTACAAATATTTAGTTATAATGCTATAAATTGGCATTAATTTTAGATGTAATCTAGTATTACTACACAAAATTAAATGGCGTTATTGCTTTTTGTTTCAATCTGAACGCGTTATCCTAACGCGCCTGTTAAAGCGTCACGCTGACACTAAGTGATGACGTTAGTGCCACTACCCCTTAACTCACCACTGCCAAGGAAAAATTCATGCCTGAGTCTCTCAAGGATAGCGCAATGCGCTACCATACTCACCCAACACCCGGTAAATTGTGTATTCAACCCACAAAACCGCTGGCTAATAAACGTGACCTTGCGCGCGCTTATTCTCCTGGTGTGGCATATGCTTGTGAAGCGATAGTAGAAAATGAAGATATGGCGGCAGCAGTCACCGCCCGTGGCAACCTAGTCGGTGTAATTACTAATGGCACAGCAGTACTGGGGTTAGGTAATATTGGCCCATTGGCATCTAAACCTGTCATGGAAGGCAAAGCAGTGCTATTTAAAAAATTTGCGAATATCGACGTGTTTGACATTGAAATTCAAGAAAATGAAGTTGATAAGCTAGTGGATATTATTGCTTCGTTAGAACCTACTTTTGGTGCCATTAACTTAGAAGATATTAAAGCGCCAGAATGCTTTTTAGTAGAAAAAGCTTTGCGTGAGCGTATGAATATTCCCGTATTTCATGATGATCAGCACGGCACAGCCATTGTAGCTGCGGCTGCGGTTTATAATGGTTTACGAGTGGTAGGCAAAAAAATAGAAGACATTAAGGTAGTAGGCTCTGGCTCAGGCGCCGCTAGCATTGCATGCCTAGACTTGCTTGTGAGCATGGGGCTCCCTCGCGATCACGTCACCTTAATAGATCGCTCTGGTGTTATCTATAAA
>OLHR01000498.1_pt1 | contig 11481 bp, 11 predicted proteins | sample 1609291 | NCBI WGS metagenome assembly OLHR01 (sample SAMN05416707, study PRJEB24817) | seawater metagenome | isolation source: Sea water | place: Canada:Atlantic | collected 2013-07 | reverse complement strand
TCGTCGGCAGCGTCAGATGTGTATAAGAGACAGTTTCCATTTAGCGCGGTGTTGACCATTCACATGCTGTTTAAGAATGCGTTTTTTTTCTTTCAGTAACAATGCGTCAGATTTGAAGGCCCAAAGTCGATCTCGCGCTAGCTTTCCACTGTGTTGAATATCAACAATGGGCGCTGGGTAGTCTTTTCCTGGCTCAAAGTCATACATGATGGCTTCCATGGGTGTAATCAGCCAGGGTGTATGCATTAAAGGTTGTGGTAAAGGCGCTAATTCTGGCAACCACTGGCGTAAAAACTCAGCCTCACTGTCGTGTTCTTGCGATTGTTTGACCGGGTTGTAAACCCTTATCGTATTCACCCCGGTAACACCGGCCTGCATTTGAAATTGCGGATAATGAATGCCGGGTTCAAAGTCGAGAAATTGACGCGCTAAGTGTTCTACACCACGACGCCAATCTATTTGGCAGTGGTGGCATAAAAAGCTGACCAACATCGCCCGCATACGAAAATTCAGGTAGCCGGTTTCGTTCACACAACGCATCGCTGCATCAATTAAGGGGTAGCCGGTTTGACCGGTTTGCCAGGCGTCAAGGCGTGCATTTGAGCCGGTGCTGGTATCCATAGGGAAGTGTTCGAAGGCTCGGTTCATCGGCCGCATTTGAATTTCACATTCGTCTTCAAACTTTTGCATAAAATGGCAGTGCCAGCTGAGCCTGTCGCACAAGGCTTTGCGCACCTGACCCCAGCCTGCTTGATCAAATTGCGCCACGCTTTGATACATTTGTCGTAAACTGATATTTCCCCAGGCCAAGTAGGGTGACATGCGAGAACAAGCTTCGCGACTGGCTAGCGGCTTAGAAATATATTTGCGGTAGTTTCTACCGCGACCTTCAAAAAAATCGGCCAGCGTTTGCCAGGCCAGTTTTTCTCCTCCGTGCTGGAAATCATCGTGTGCTTTTCGCCAGTGCGGTTGAATCTGTGATTTAAAGCTATCGTCCATGTCTATGCTAAGTGCCGATTGTTGACCCCATTGCGGCTCATCAAGCGGGCTTTGCATAACGCTACGCCAATTCAGTGACCACTGACTGCGCTGACTAAGACCGCGCACGACTGCACCGGTTGGCTTTTGCAGCCATTGTATATGCGCAGACCTAAACCATCGGCTCAGGCTTTTGTCGCGCTCATAGGTATTGGCTAAGCCTATTTCTTCATAACTGAAGACGTGTTCAATCGCATATTGTTGGTGTAAGGCGCCAAATACGTTTTCAGCAGACCCACCTAACACGGTTAACGTGCCGCGCTGTTGTTGATTAAGTTGGCGCTGCATATCGCACAGAGACTGATAGATAAAACGCCAATGTCTATCGCTGTAGTGGCTGTCTTGTATTAACAGTGGCTCAAAAATATACAATAGAATAAATGGCGAATTAGCGGCCAGAGCTTGGCATAAAGGTGCATGATCGGTGAGCCTGAGGTCTCGTTTAAGCCAAACAATATTCATCCGTCGAGCGACTTTTTGGCAGATGGTATTTTATTGCGCCGACAGCGTTCGCTGCAATATTTGACGGATTCCCAGTCGCGCGCCCACTTTTTGCGCCAGTTAAAACTCAGGCCACAGGTTTCGCATTGTTTGCTGGAAAGATTTTTAGGCATGGCCGTTTTAATTCACTTTACGTGTGGCTGGCAACGTTGCTGAATAACTTATGGCGCTGTATTTTCAGGTGCTGCAATTATGGGGGCTGCAACTTCTATGATGATTTCATTACGGCGCATGAATGGCAGGGTCCAGGGTGGATTATAGCGCGCTAATTGTGCCGTGCTTAAAACACTCAGTTGCTGTTGTTGAATCCACTGTTGCAGTGCTTGGGTATTTTTAGCGACTGTTTCAGCCCCGCTAAAACCTGAGAAACGCATCACAGCGGCATAACTGGCAGGCAGACTACGCACTGTAACCGCTGAGTTGTTGGGCTTTGGCAAGCTTTCGAGGTTGTATTGGCTGGGCATAAAAAAACTGACTTGCCAGGCCTGTTCGGATCCATCACTCGCTGGATTAGACGTTGTAAAAGCCTCGACACTGCTGCTTTGTAATATCACTGGCGCTGTCATACTGATATTTTCTGCTTCGCCACTGCTGGGATGCTGATTGTTGCCGAAAATAAAGTTGGCGATGGCTTTAAAGCCAGAACTTGACGCCTTTTTCATATTACCGCTTACCGCGGTTTCAGCAATGATTCTGGGTGCATATAAACGCAGTTCAAAGGGCTCACTTTGTTTAATGAGGGTAAAGGCAGGTTCTTCAGTCGCCATCAGGAGCCCCGAATGCATCATAATCGCTGTCAATATTATGGTAGTGAGTTTCATCAGCTCGCATCCTTATCTTGTTGTACATACGCAAAAACCTAAATTTGGGTTCAAAAAAGTCGGTTATGCGCTGAATACTGCGTGTTGTTAACCCACTGAGCCTCACAGTAAGATGATCGGCAGGCCATAACGTTAGCTAAGCGGTGTGCCGCTGGGGGTCAGTGATAGATCGGCTGTTAGCCCTTTGATGCTCCGTCTAGTCTCTAAGAAAACCGGGGCTGCCCACTATTTTTTTAGCAGACCAAGCAGGAAGCGCAGTACCCCTGTTGCGCGAGAGATATCTTCGCCAATGTTGCTAACCTCTTGCGCAAGATTTTCTAATCTATTTTTAACGTCATTCACATCCTCATTGAGTTCGCGATACGCCATTTCGCGAACCTCTTTTGCCATACGTTCTTCATTCTCTGAGGGCCCCGCCTTTTGACTCAGCAGAAGTACGATGACGCCCCCGATTCCGTTCGCACACGCGATGATTAGCGCCGAGTTCGCTGGGCTGAATGATGTCTCGAGCGCCAGGAATCCAGCGACATTCAGCATGCCAATACCCAACAAAAAGAGCACTAAAGAAAAGGCAATATACGTGCTTTTGCTTACGGCACGGCGCGTACGGATTTGCGTAAGAGCCAATTCGGACCGAGCGAGTAGTTGCAGCTTAAACATTGAATCAGACAATTGAACCTCCCTAAGATGTTAATCGACCTACCAGTACACCAAGCCCAAAAATGAGAAGGAGGGTCGCGGGCTTCACGTCTTTTAGGTCGTCGTTAATATCAACAAACCAGTTGCCGGTGACGTCTTTTACGCGCTCCAACATTTGTGTCGCATCAAGATGGTCAAGGCCGCTAAGCCAGTCCTCAACAGAGTCTCTCAGACTTTCCTCTGCTGTGACCGAGGCTTGCAGATTTGCTACCCCGGCAGGCTCCGATGCTGACAACTTTTCCTGAAGACGGGCTTGCTCAAATTGCTTAAGCTGGGCTCTCAGTGTCTCCAGCTCAGCCACTATCCCTTGATCTTCCATCTGTCCCCCACCCTTTCCGGGCCTTCTCAAGCGATTTAAGCCGATCGTGAACTCAGCAGTGTAAAGCCATCCTACGTCTTTCCCCGCCTCTCGCAAGGTTTAATGTGTGGGACTGGAGCCTTTAACAAAATTAAGACTAGATTATTCGCTTTTGTTCATCAACAAAAATTAGTTTTTCAATTCTGTCATTATCTCGAGCATTGAATTCAGCTAAGATAGCCTCATTCAATCAGTGACATCTGAACGGAGCAATAAAATGACCTATAAAGTCGTGCAGTGGGCAACCGGTATTCATGGACGATTAGCCCTGCGGGGTATTCTTGATCATCCAGACATGGAACTGGTTGGCGTTAAAGTTTACAGCGATGATAAGCATGGCATGGACGCAGGTCAGTTATGTGGTCGTCCTGACACGGGCGTAAAAGCAACGAATAAAATTGAAGAGATACTGGCATTAGAGGCAGATTGCGTCGTTTACATGCCGCTTCTGGCCAACCTCAAAGAGGTTATCCCTCTACTTGAATCGGGTAAAAGTGTGATCACTTCCTGTGGTTGGGTTTACCCAAAAAATCGGGACACTAGCCAACTTGAGGCGGCGTGCCAAAAAGGGCAGTCGGTGTTGCATGGTACGGGTATACACCCCGGTGGTTTGACAGAAAAGCTGCCGCTATTGGCCTCGGCTTTTGTGACTAACGTACGTTACGTTCGCGGCGAAGAGTTTTCAGACCTTCGCACCTATGATGCGCAAGAGGTGGTGACCAACATTATGATGTTTGGTCAAACTCAAGAACAGTTGGCCGGCAGTATTATGAAAGATGTCCTTGCCGATGGGTTTACCCAGTCGATCGATATGGTGGCCGATCAGATAGGTGTAACGCTTGACTCAGACTTTGTCACTAAGCATCGCTGGAGTCTCGCAACCGCTAATATTGAAACACCTTTTGGTGTGCTTGAAAAAGGCACTGTTGCCGCTCAGTCGTTCTCGTGGCAAGGCACGGTAAAAGGCACGCCAGTAATAGAAGCGGCGGTCAATTGGTACATGGGTAACAGTCACCTTGAAGACGGCTGGGACCTAGGTAAAGAGCGTTTTGAAATGGAAGTCATCGGCGACAACCGCATTCAATTAGTGACAGAAGGCTTGCACGCCGACTCACCTGAGCACGGCGCTGACGGCGAAGAATCAGCCTTGGTGGCAACCGCCATGCATTGTGTAAACGCAGTTCCCTATGTCTGCAAAGCCAGTCCAGGCATTAGAACATACAACGACATGCCAATGATCACCGGCCGTGCCGATCAGTCATTAATGCGCTAATCGCAATGCGTTAACAGCGACAGTGTTAATCCTACAAGACCGACGTTAAGTGTAGGACGTTTAGGCATAAAGCCCTAATGGAATCGCACTGTCAGGCCTAAAGCTCTGACAACGTGACGCAAGTGCGCACGTTTTATCACAGCGCCTTAATGTTTATTTCGGGAGGGCGCACTCAAGTCTTCGGGCATTTAATGCCTGACTTCCGTCAACGGTTTTTACACATCCGCGGCAGAAATGCCGCTACTATCGCTACAAGCCCTCACACCACTGACGTGGACTGACTCTTGCGTGTCTAGAACATTCTGGGAAGTCCAGTAGGCGTCAGGTCCATTCTTATCGACAATGCGTATAACTCTACTTAACCAATTGGATTTAAAGTGATGAAAGCAATTCTGATTCTCCCGTCGGTTCACATGGTTGAAACCGATCTAACAGCACAAAGTGCGTGGAAGCCGTCACATGAGTCAGGATAACTGTCTGGCATTGAGTCAATTCAACGTTGTCATTGTAGGCAATGGCGCTATTGGCTCAGCTCTGCTGGAAAACCTGTTGCAACGGCAGTCGTTACATCGTGCAGTTGTTCTTGGACGCAATACGCACAACGCGTCTGATGATAAGCGTGTCACCTACGTGACCTTCGATGCAGAGGACGCCGAGTCCGTGTTGAACGCCGCCACGCGGGTGCAGGAATCCCTAGACCGCGTTCATCTGCTCATCAATACGGTAGGCTTGCTACATAATCAACACCAAGGTCCCGAGAAACGGCTCAAAACCCTCAACCCAGAGCATTTACAGAAGGCTTTTCAGGTGAATGCTATGCTGCTGCCTTTGCTGGCCCAAGCATTCAGTAAGTTACTGCGTCACGATGATCCGGTGGTGCTTGCCTCACTTTCGGCGCGGGTCGGCAGTATCGAGGATAACCAACTTGGCGGCTGGTATAGTTATCGCGCCTCCAAGGCTGCACACAATATGTTGCTGAAAACGATCGCAAACGAGTGGCGTATCAGTCATCGCAACGCTATCGTCGTTGCCCTGCATCCCGGGACGGTTTATTCGCGCCTGTCAGAACCCTTTGTATCCGAACGGTACAAAAATCGCGTATTAACACCTGCCGAGTGCGCGAGCTCGCTGCTGACGGTCATTGGCGACTTGCAGCTAGAAGACTCCGGTAGTTTCTATGATTGGCAGGGCAAATCAATACCCTGGTAAGACAAGAGGTGTCAGACGATAGCCTGTGCATTAGCGACACCTGGACCCCTATCAATAATAATATTTTTTCGAATTAGATTCGTCTAAATCAAAAACCTCGTCGCAAACAGCAGGGCATAGTGTTGCCAGCAAAAATCTGTGTCGTGGCAAGCCACTGGGGGTTGAACCTTCGCTAGCGATCAACCTCAGATCTGTCGGGAATAGCCGTGATAGCCCCCTGACGGGTTACCGCGATGGACCCCGCGAGGCAAGCTCGCTGAAGTGCATCATGGTCATTCATGCCTTCCGCCACGCCAGCTAAAAAGTACCCAACAAACGTATCGCCTGCGCCCGTTGTGTCAACCACATCAACACTTGGGCTATTAATGTGTGTGACCTCGCCATTGGCCAGCAGCATAGCGCCATCGCCACCCAGGGTAACGACCACCCGAGTCTGCGGCGCCAGGGCTGCCATTTGTTGAGTCATTTGATCAATATCTGCTGCGCCGCACAGCGCTTCTGCTTCGCCTCGGTTAACAATCAAGGTGTCAAGCTTTGCCAGCGGCAAGTCTTTAATATTGTCAGTCATTGGCGCCGGGTTTAGCACAATCTTGATACCCTTTGCCTGCGCAAGCTCAAACGCTTCTGCTAGTAGATTTGTTTCGTTCTGCATCAACAAATAGCGTGCCTGTTGATTGTGGTTTAGAGCCGACTCGATATCCGCTATCGAAAAACTCTGGTTAGCTCCACCGTGCAACACTATCGCGTTTTCACCCTGGTCATCCACCTGAATAATGGCATGTCCGCTGGCACCTTCGATAAGCGCTATGTTGTCGGTATCGACGCCCGTTGAGGCGAGTAACTCTACTGCCCACCTATCACCTTTGAAAACCCTACCGACATGCGCCACCGATACGCCTGCGCGCGCGATAGCAACCGATTGATTGGCACCCTTTCCACCTAGGCCGGTAACAAGATCTAGACTCGAGAGTGTTTCACCCGGTTTAACCAAATGTGGGACTCGGTAGACATGATCAATATTAATTGACCCGAAGTTTATAATCTTCGATTTCATAGTAAACAATATATAGATCGTTGCTGAATATTACAAAATCCGTGTTGAGATTCAGGGATATCGTTCACACTTGAGGTCAGCCGGATGGTAACGTTTCATCGGCCCGCTGGACCGGCCTGATCCTGGGCTGGAACGTGTCGCCAAGGCCAGTGGATTCTTATCTTTCATAAAATGCGGTCTTCTGGCAGCCAAAGTGTTATCGGATTTTTTGACGGCCTATCCTCAAGACGCGCGTATCAAGAAAATCGACTAGACTTAGACGCTAGTCTCAATAGCGATGATCTCGTCAAGGCATCGACTACAGCCACCGTAGTAACGTTCGAGGTAGCATCAATGCACAGCACACATCACCAGCACGGACAACAGGGCCGGCCGCTATCTGGCCGCCCCTACCGCAAGCTTGCGCCTCCAAATCTGGCACTGAGATTGAAGCTACTGTGCCTCACTATTTTCATCCTTTTGGCAGGTTGTGACTCTTTGGCGACCGATTGTCTCGATCTCGCACCACCGGGAATCTGGACTAAGATTCAATCCCCGGGCGAAGAGATAGTGAGGCTGTTCGATTCAAACGCTGCTGATTCTGCTGTGCTCTGGTTTAAGAGCGGTGACACTAAATTTGGAATGTGTCATGGCTGCGGTGCGCCGAGCGAGCACGCAAAATCGTTCCAGATAGCAGATACGCAACGCGATACGCTCGAGGATCTCGTGGAACAAGAATGTGTTCGATAGCCGTGTGTACGTCACCAAAAAAATGAATGCCTGCCTCTTCAGGTCGCTCAATAGTCGCTTTAAAAGATAGGGGTAGGGAATGCTGCGTCAGTTAATTGGATTGCGGGTGTTGGCATGTGTGGGTTGGGTTGACTCGGTCAATGCGTCTTGCGCTTGGCCAGACCTACAACTGACGTATGAGGTTACACATAGCCGTTAGTCATTTGCGTCGACACCTGCCACAGCTTCTGCGCCATGGGCTGATCGAAGACGTGGTTCGGCCCATTCACCGTCACCGGATTACAGTCTTCAAAATACGCACCATTCACCCCAGCAACCTCCGGGTTTGCAGCGACATACACCTGCGTGGCCGCACCCTCCGCAGGGGTTTTTGCAATCAGTGGGCCCACCCATTCAAAACCCTTGCGGATGACAGCAGGGGCATTGCGGGCAATGTTGGTTTGCACCAGACCCGGGTGAATCACGTTGGACGTGACGCCCGAGCCGGACAATTGCTTTGATAGCTGCAAAGAGAACAGCGCATTCGCCAGTTTAGATTGACCGTAGTATTCACCCGACTCGAGCACCACGTCGCCATTCAGACTGTCAAACACGATGCCTGCAGGCGGTGCCTGCTTATAGGCGGAGCGACTGCCGACGTGCACGATTCTGCCTCCCTGCGGGTTCATCAGCGGCAGCAAGTGATTGACGAGTACAAAGTGACCCAGGTGATTAACCCTGAACGTGCGTTCTATGCCATCCACTAGGATCAACTCACCGAAGGCGTTGATGCCGGCATTGGCGATCACCATGTCCAACTGCACACCCATGCCCTTCACCGCGTCAGCGCAGTCGACCGCCGACTGGAAATCCGCCAGCTCCAACGCAAGTGGCGTGGTCTTCCCGCCCACGCTGGCGCAGGCCTGCTGGGCTTTTTCCAGCGTGCGGCCGGTACCGATGACATGCACACCGCGGCGCGCCAGCACAGCAAGCGTTTCATAGCCGAGGCCGGAGTTGCAGCCGGTCACCAATGCCGTCTTGCCACTCAGGTTTACCCCTTCAGTCACCGCTTCAGCCGTTGCGCTGGCACCGAAGCTGCCCGGTGGGAACCGCTTGTCCGGGCTTATCTCGGGTTCGTCCGAACTGCACGCGGCGGTACTGGCCACCGCGGCGGCCACGCTAAACTGTAGAAAACCGCGTCGACTTAATGGGGACATGGACCGTTCCTGCTGTTATCAATATTGTGTCAAAGAGTCTCCGCATATGGCTTTCAACAAGCCCGAGGCCCGCTGAAAACACGCGCAAACCCTAGGCCCACTAACCGGCCGCAGCAGCCCCGACAGACCAGACCGGCTCATACACAGGCGGCTCGCCCAAGCCGAGCTGCTGCCGAACCTGCGCAAGCGGCAGCGGTAGCAGCCCCTCCCAATCTGCAAACTCGAGACATTCACTCTGCTTACCGCGCCGCCAGGCCTTGCGAATCATGCCGCGCATTTCAGGCCCGCCCGTCCAAAACGCCATAGCGACGATTAGAGCGATACCGTGGTGCCACTTTTGAGCAATGCTGAAGGCAAGGACCGAGCCTTCACCGAGCAGATCGCGCCCCCAGCCTGTGGTGACATGCTGCAAGTCATGGCAATCACGCAGACGGTCGAAGAACCGCTGGCGGTTCTCACCCACCTCAGCACGACCGCCAGACTCGCTCGCCGCGACCAATCCTTCGGCGGTAATTTTTTCGCGCTCAGTGAACAACAGATACTGGTGGCCTAGGCTCTCTTGCGGCAGCGAGCGCAAGTAATCGTGGTCTATCAGAGTGTCCAGCAAGTTGCGCTTTTCTGCCAAGATGCGCTGGCCGGCCTCGGTCTTCTTAAACTTGCGATAGTGGCGCTCGCCTGAATTGCCCGACAGTGCGCGGATGATAACGAACACCTCGTCGGTGTTATCGGGGTCTATCCGCAATCGACCTAGGGCACGCCAAGCGGTGCGAAATTGAAGGCTCGTATCTGGCTTTTGCATAATATGTCTCACGGTGTCTGGGAAGGCTATTTCTATGGTATGTACGTTACTGTAACCATGAGCGTTTGGTCAAATTATCGCCAAAAATAAGTCCCTGAAAAAGGCGACAAGGCCATTTTCATGCACACGGCGTTCCACGCCCCAAGATCATCGGAACAGACCACCTCTATGCAGGGCGACGGCTGCTCGTCAGATGGGCGCTGATCGTCGGGGGCTGCCCTCAATTTGTCGACAGCACTACAGCTTCTCGCTCTCGGCCGGTATAATCATCGCTCAATAATACTAGCTGGCACTTCACTCTGAATCGTTTAATCGCTTTTATCGCGCTACTGCTTATTTCATTACCCGGCTATTCGCTGTCTGTGAGTGATCAACGTCTGGCGGATGCCGCTGCAGAGCCGCGCAACTGGATGAGTCACGGCAACACTTGGCGTGAGCAGCGCTTCAGCCCGCTGACAGCAATCAATGACAGTAATGTCGATCAATTAGGCATTAGCTGGTTTTTTGAGACACCTTTCACCAATGGTTTGCAGGGTACACCGCTGGTTGTTGATGGGGTGATGTACGCCAGTGCCGAGTGGAGTGTGGTGTATGCCCTTGATGCCCGCACAGGTGAGATGTTGTGGAAATATGACCCACGGGTGCCGCGCGAGACTGCTTATAAATATTGCTGCGGTGCCGTTAATCGCGGGGTGGCTGTTTGGCAAGATAAGGTTTATGTCGGCACACTGGATGGGCGCCTCATTGCGATCGATGCAGTCAGCGGCCTCGCGGCTTGGGAAACGCAGACCACAGACATTAACAAGGCGTATTCGATCACCGGTGCGCCACGCATAGCCAATGGCAAAGTGATTATCGGCAACGGCGGATCGGAGTATGGGGTGCGCGGTTATGTCAGTGCCTATGATGCCGCAACCGGCGAGCAGGCGTGGCGGTTTTATACGATTCCGGGCAACCCCGCCGATGGCTTTGAAAATGAGCTGATGGCGATGGCCGCTAAAACCTGGACCGGTGAGTGGTGGAAGGTCGGCGGTGGTGGCACCGTTTGGGATTCCATTGTCTACGACCCCGAGTTGAATATTCTCTATATCGGTGTCGGCAACGGCGCGCCGCATAACCGTGACATGCGCAGCCCTGATGGCGGGGACAATCTATTTCTGACCTCTATCGTGGCCGTGAATGCCGACAGCGGTGAATATCTGTGGCATCACCAGCAGGTAGAGGGAGACACGTGGGATTATACGGCCACCCAGCAAATGGTGCTGGCGGAGATAGAGTGGCAGGGCCTGCCGCGCAAAGTTCTGATGCAGGCACCTAAGGCAGGTTTCTTTTATATCTATGACCGCGTCACTGGTGAGCTGCTGTCGGCGGAGCCCTATGTAAAAGTCACCTGGGCCAGTGGCTATGACTTGAGTACCGGCAGGCCGATTGAAAATCCTGGTGTGCGTTATGCGCCCGGCACCACGTCTATGATCTTTCCCAGCGGACTGGGCGGGCATAACTGGCACCCCATGGCTTATAGCCCCGATACCGGCTTAATGTATATTCCGACCCTTGAATTTGGTACCGAGTTTGAAGCCGAGGAGGCGTTTGAGTTTACGCCGCGCCACTGGAATTTAGGCTATAAGGCTGATGGTGCTGACCTGAATCAGCAGCTGACCCAAGCGATTTTGAAAACCATGCCCCAGTCTTTTTTAATGGCCTGGGATCCGGTAAAGCAACAGGCGGCATGGCGAGCGGACTACCCTTACGGACCTGTCTCTTATACACATCTCCGAGCCCACGAGACTAGGCATGATCTCGT
>OLHR01000493.1_pt1 | contig 11546 bp, 10 predicted proteins | sample 1609291 | NCBI WGS metagenome assembly OLHR01 (sample SAMN05416707, study PRJEB24817) | seawater metagenome | isolation source: Sea water | place: Canada:Atlantic | collected 2013-07 | reverse complement strand
TGCCTAGTCTCGTGGGCTCGGAGATGTGTATAAGAGACAGCTATTGAGCATGTAAAGCGTTATACGGCCATGGGTTTTGGTACTGATCAGGGTAAAACAGGTAATGTTAACGGTATGGCTATTGTGGCAAAAACGTTAAATAAATCTATAGCTGAAACCGGCACCACCATATTCCGTCCTGCCTATACACCAGTTACTTTTGGTGCTCTTGGTGGGCGTGATATTGGTGTGCTGTTAGACCCAGCGCGCCATACAGCGATGCATCCATGGCACTTGGCCAATGGCGCAGCGTTTGAAAACGTTGGCCAGTGGAAGCGCCCTTGGTACTTCCCTCAAGCTGGGGAAACTATGCAGCAAACACTTAACCGGGAATGTTTGGCAGTGCGAAACAGTGTTGGCATATTAGACGCGTCCACATTAGGCAAGATCGACATCCAAGGTAAAGATGCCCGTGAATTTCTAAATCGTGTATACACTAATGCATGGTCTAAGTTAGCACCAGGTAAGTGTCGTTATGGCTTAATGCTTAAAGAAGACGGCATGATTTTTGACGATGGTGTGACTGCATGTCTGAACGATCAACACTTCTTAATGACCACTACATCTGGCGGTGCAGCGGCGGTATTGGGCTGGCTAGAATTGTGGCACCAAACAGAATGGCCAGAGCTAGAAGTTTACTTTACGTCGGTAACAGACCAATGGGCCACATGCTCGTTTGCTGGTCCTAACTCTCGTAAAGTGCTGGAAAAGCTATGCACAGATGTAGATCTTTGTGCTGAGGCAATGAAGTTTATGGATTACCGCGAAGGTACTGTGGCTGGTATACAGTCACGCATCTTCCGTATTTCCTTTACTGGAGAGTTGTCCTTTGAGGTCAATGTGCCTGCTGATCAAGGCCATTATATGTGGAAGAAGCTCATGGAAGCGGGTGAAGAGTTTGGCATCACGCCATATGGCACCGAATCTATGCATGTATTGCGTGCAGAGAAAGGCTTTATCATTGCAGGCCAAGACACTGATGGCTCTATGACGCCTTATGATTGCTTAATGGGCTGGGCTGTAGGCAAAACTAAAGAATTTAGCTTCTTGGGTGAACGCTCTTTCAGTCGTCCAGACACCGCACGTGCAGATCGCAAGCAACTAGTAGGTTTAAAGCCTAAAGACCCCACAGTTGTGATCCCAGAAGGTTCACAAATTGTAATGGATCCGAATCAACCTATTCCTATGGATATGATGGGCCACGTTACGTCTAGTTACTGGAGTGAATGTTTAGGCCATGGTATCGCCATGGGCACGGTTAAAGGTGGATCAGAACGCATGGGCGAAACAGTATATTGTCCACAAGCAGATGGCCGAGTTTTAGCCGCTGAGATCTGTAGCCCCGTGTTCTATGATCCAAAAGGAGATCATCACAATGACTAGTTTATCAACCAATGTTTCAGTAGGGGATATGATGGAATCACCATTGCACCACCACGCAGACCACACTAATGCAACTGCTGGCGGTATAGTGATGGCAGAGGACAAGTTTCGCGGTCACCTAAACCTGCGTGGGAATCCTGAGGACAACGCATTTACTTCTGCGGTCGAGTCTGTTTTGGGCGTTGCATTGCCCTTAAAAGCTAACACTAGTGCGCGTAACGGCGATAGTGTGGTTTATTGGCTGTGCCCTAACGAATGGCTATTAATTGTTGCCAGTGGCACACAAGGACAAGTTGAAGTAGACCTGCGCCTAGCAATGGGTGATCAGCACATTGCAATCACTGATGTAAGCAGTGGGCAAACCTTGGTTAATTTATCTGGCTCTGGTTTAGCGCAATTGTTACAAAAATCTACTGTGTACGATTGCCACGCATCAAACTTTCCAGCAGGTAAGGTTGTACAAACTACGTTTGCCAAAACTGGCACTATCATGTGCAAGCTAGAAAATGGCTCTATGGATCTTGTAATCCGTCGTAGTTTTTCTGATTACTTTTTTCTTTGGCTACAAGATGCCAGTGAAGAGTATGGCTTACGAGTAGCCTAGGGTTTAATTACATGCCAAGGCCAGCTTATGCTGGCCTTTTTTTGTTTTTTGTTTTTTGTTCTGCCACATTATGCAAACATAAAATTCTCACAAAAAGTATGTGAAGGTAAAAAGGTCTTGGCACAATATAATCTAAAATAGCGAGGCCATTGAGATATTATAACTAATGAATATAGAGTTACGTTACTATCTAACCGTGTGGGTTTTAGAAGTGTATAGCCCCCTTAAAATTGTACCCAACTAAAGTGCCCCTTAAGTTGGGTATTATACGAAAGAGGTATCTATGAAAATAGTTGTATCAGAATTATGTTTGCAAGACAGGCCAGAGTGGGAAGCGCTTTATTACGCGTATGCTGAATTCTATAAAGTACCTATGGATCAAGACATACTTGATACGGTTTGGTTATGGATTTTTGACCAAGATAATGCATTTTATGCACTTGTAGCCAAGGATGATACAGGTTGCTGTTTGGGTTTAATGCACTACAGGGCAATGCCATCGCCACTTAGAGGAAAATTAGTTGGCTTTCTAGATGACCTTTTTATAAAACCTGAATACCGTGGCAAAGGTGTTGTGGATGCATTGTACCAAGCACTCAATAGTGATGCTGCTGATAAAGGCTGGCCATTTATTCGTTGGATCACAGCAGAAAACAATTACAGAGGACGTAGTGTTTACGATAAGTTATCAGATAAAACTCAATGGGTGACTTACCAAATGCCAGTAGAGTAACGGTGCAACACGATTAAATGCATTGGCAAGTAGGTTGCCTAGATCCAGCACACTGGCCAATGCCAGTGGTTGTGAGCAAGGGGCAATTCACTGTGCTGCTAGAGAGACAGGTAGGCTATAAGTAGGTAAAATAACGTCCTAGTGCTAGCCTTAACGATAGCCAAGTAACTTCATGTATTGGAAACCTTAGATGATTCGCATCAGTAACCTACAATTACCACTTGATCATAATGCTCTGGCGTTGAACCAAGCCATCTTGACGCGTTTGTCCATCCAAGCTGATGATATGTTGGACTATGTAGTTCACCGCCGAGGTTATGATGCCCGTAAAAAAAGCAACATCATGCTTATTTACACCCTCGATGTGAACACCAATCAAGACGACAGGTTGCTTGTTAGCTTTGCTGGCGACCAGCTAATTAAAGCCAGCCCAGACATGAGCTATAAATTTGTGGCCCATGCCCTTGCTGACCCTCAAACGCCTACTCAACTTAATCCACAAAAACGGCCCCTAGTAATTGGTTTTGGCCCTTGTGGTTTGCTGGCAGGCCTAGTGTTAGCCCAAATGGGATATAAACCTATCATTTTGGAGCGCGGTGCGGCAGTGCGCCAACGCACCAAAGATACCTTTGGATTTTGGCGTAAAAAGGTTCTTAACACAGAATCTAATGTGCAATTTGGTGAAGGGGGTGCAGGCACATTTTCTGACGGTAAGTTATACACCCAGGTAAAAGACCCGAATCACTATAGTCGCAAAGTATTAGCTGAATTTGTAGCTGCTGGTGCGCCAGAAGAAATATTATTTGTTAGCAAACCTCATATTGGTACCTTTAGACTGGTGTCTATGGTGGAAAAAATGCGTGCTCAAATTGTTGCGCTAGGTGGAGAAGTTCGGTTTGATGTGCGGGTAGATGATGTGCATATTGAAGATGGTCAAATTAATGGGGTAACTTTAGCTTCTGGCGAAGTGATTCACTCTAATCATGTGGCATTAGCCATAGGCCATAGCGCAAGAGACACCTTCAAGATGTTATTTGACAAGAATGTGTACATAGAAGCCAAACCCTTTTCTATAGGCTTTCGTATTGAGCACCCTCAATCAGCTATAGATGAGGCTCGCTTTGGTAAGAACGCCGGTAATGAGATTTTAGGTGCTGCAGACTACAAGCTAGTGCATCACTGTGATAATGGCCGCTCAGTCTATAGCTTTTGCATGTGCCCAGGCGGCACAGTGGTAGCTGCAGCTTCTGAGCCTCATCAAGTAGTGACCAATGGTATGAGTCAGTATTCACGTGCAGAACGCAATGCCAATAGTGCCATTGTGGTGGGTATCGATCCTTCTGACTACCCAGGTGATGCTTTAGCGGGTATCGAACTACAGCGTAAACTAGAGCGCAAAGCATACCAACTTGGTGGTGAAAACTATGATGCTCCAGCTCAACGAGTGGGAGATTTCCTTAAAGGTAGGTCATCACAAAAATTAGGCAATGTTGAGCCTTCATACAAACCTGGTATAAAACTGACAGATTTAGCGGATGCGTTACCTGATTTTTGTATTGCGGCTATTCGTGAAGCTATTCCGGTGTTTAATCGTAAAGTAAAAGGCTTTGCTTTGGAAGATGCCTTGCTTACAGGGGTTGAAACACGCACCTCAGCGCCTATTTGTATTAAGCGTGGTAAAGACATGCAGAGCATTAATACCCTGGGCTTATACCCTGCAGGAGAGGGCGCAGGGTATGCAGGAGGCATTATGTCTGCAGCTATTGATGGTATTAAGATAGCTGAAGCTATGGCCTTGAGTATGAATCAGCCCTAATTTGAAGAGGCTCTATAGGTGGCCCATGAATGGTTAATGAGTGACTCATGGGTGCCGTGCGACATATCGATCTAAATTAGCGTTAAGGTGCAGGCTCAAATTTTTAACTTGGGTTATGTCTCCTTAGTAACCTATAAATAACGTAAGAGTAAACAATGCTAGCAACCTATTCATTCGCCATCTGGGGCCTTTGGCTCATATTACTCACTGTGCTTATTCAATATCAGGTAGCTTCAATTGCTCATCGCAAGCAAAAGCATTATGTGCCTGGCATAGTTGATGATAAATTGAGTCATGAATCATTTGTATTTCGCAGCAACCGCACATTTTTAAACTCTAATGAAAATTTATTGATGATGTTTGGCCCAGCGCTACTGGGCATGCTGGTAGGTATGGATGCCTATTGGCTGGGTATATTAGTATGGATTTATGCTATTGCTCGAATTCTGCACATGGCATTGTATTATGTGATGACTACAGAAAAGAACCCTAGCCCTCGCAGTTACTTTTACTTAGTAGGCTCGGCGGCCAACTTGGTATTATTCGTTATGCTCGGCCTACACTTAGCTGCTTAAGTAATAGTGTGATGGTGATCAAGCAATATGGCTCTCAAAATTTTCGGTAAATACCTTGTTGGTTGAGGTAATGCCCTTTAATCATTAACAGTATTGCTGAGTGCCATAGCTGGGACAAGGCCCGCTTTTGTATGTTTATAGGCTGGTCTTTTCCTGCCCCAGTGCATTAGGTATTACAAAAAGACGCGTTCATAGGTCCACAGAATACCGATCAGTGATATTAAAATTGAGGTTGGGATAACCACCCATTGGCGATAACGCTGTGGGTTTTTTAGTAACCAAAAGACTAACAAAAAGGCAGTCGCAATCACTGCTAATTGTCCCGCTTCAACACCAAGGTTAAAAAATATTAAGGCTGTTAAAAAGTCTGACTCAGGCAGTCCAAGACCTGATAAGACCCCAGCAAAGCCCATGCCATGCAATAAGCCAAACAAAAAGACAATCACCACACGCCTCGTTTTAAGCTCTTTAACAAATATGTTCTCAACACCAACAGCGACAATAGACAAGGCAATAAGTGGCTCAATGACACTGGGTGAAAGGCTGATAGCGCCATAAATAGTTAAGCCTAAGGTGATGCTGTGAGCCAGTGTAAATGCCGTGATTTGCAACAATAAAGGGCGAAGTCGCACACTGAGTAAAAATAGCCCCAACACAAATAGGATATGATCTGTACCCTTTGGTACGATGTGCTCAAAACCTAAAATGGTATATTCAACAGCCACTTGAGAAAACGGTTTGGCGACATAAGCTGTGTTTAATTCAAATTTAGGGCTCGTTGCACCTTTAGTTAACCAATGGGAGGTTTTCTCCAGTGGCGTTTTATCATAGAAAAAGTGTGCGATATTGTTGCCAAAATGTTGTGGGTACTGCCAAGTAACATACTGATTAACGGACTGATCCGTTTGCTGTTTAGCAGGGGGGATTAATGCCAATAAATAAAGGTCAGATAAGCGTGAGTTATTCAAATTTCCGATTTCAGGAATGCCAAGTTTAACGAATGATAAATCACTTTTAATCGAATCGAACGCCAAATTAAACTGAGATATAGTAGCCTCAGCAACCAATTCAAATTCACTACTTAGCTGCTTTGAAGACAGCGCTCTTAACTGGTTGTAACGCTCTGCTTGGGGCGAATCATCAGTATCGTCATGGTTTGAGCCAATGCCTGCAATAAGACTTTCTAAGTTTGTTTGAATGTGTACCTTTACCAAACCATTTTGGGTAAACTCTAAGTTCACTATAGCTGGGCGCAATTGATGCGCTTCAGCACTTTGCATCAACGGCAATAGGCTTAACATTAATAACACTGATCGAAAAAAAACCATGAAACTATTAGGCTTTTTATTTTTTAGCATTGTTCTGTCCATTAGCACGACCATTCGTGCGCACGAGTTTTGGTTAGAGGCTGTACCATTCTATCAAAAAATTGGTAGCACAACAGAAATTACGCTTAATGTTGGCCAACAAATGGATGGCCAATTACTGCCTAACATTCCTGCTTGGTATCGCCACTTTGACGTGATTACAGGAGAAGGATTAAAGCCTGTTGGCGGCGAGTTAGGGCGTGATCCGGCGGGGTACATAAACATTCAAACACCTGGCATTTATGCTATCGGTTATGAAAGTACAAAAAAAACAGTTGACTTAGAACCAGAAAAATTTGCAAGTTACTTGAAAAAAGAAGGCTTAGAAAAAATTATAAACCGCCGTAATGAACTGAATGAGAGTAATAAAAACGGATTAGAAATTTATTATCGTAACGTTAAGGCATTAGTCAAAGTAGGTGATAAAACTGACGTTAATTTTTATAACTATGATTTTAATTACCCACTTAATATAAATCCGTTACAAAATCCTTATGAACTCGCTGAGGCCGATGAGTTAGACGTTCAACTGACCTTTAAACAAAAGCCTGCTGCAAATTTATTGCTCCATGCGAAAATAAAAAATAAACCTAATTTTCAGTTCAGCATTCGCACTGATGCCCAAGGTTATGCCACTGTCCCTCTCAGCCAAAAGGGTGTTTGGTTACTTCACACAGTTGAAATGATACGTTCTGAGCAACAAGGCATCGATTGGGAAAGTTATTGGGGAAGCTTAACGTTTGAAATCCGATAATATAAAGGAAAAACGTGAGTGGCTTTTAAAGAATAATGGCTGGGCTTTACTTTTTAAACTAGTGATAATAAAAAACAGTTTCTAACGACGTATAACGCCAGTGCAGCCTATTGAACTCTGAGCTTCTGGCTGGGGTTGTCTTTAATGAGAAATGCCAGAACCCCCGCAATGGTGGCTAAGGCGATTGAACTTATCCAAATAAGGTCGTAAGTGGCGTCCCTATCAAAAAAGTAGCCCCCTAATGAAGCTGCTATTGCTGCACCAATGGAATGCCCGGCTGATAGTAAACCCATGGTTAAGCCCATCACTTTAAGGCCAATATGACTTGCCACCAAGCTTGCAGTTACTGGTACTGTCGAGTAATCCACCACACCAAAAATAACTGCAAACAATAACAGTGTTTCGTAGCTAGTACCTACATTAAGCAGTATCCAAAAAGTAAAACCACGAATAATATAAATACAGCCAAGCAATAGAGGCCGGTTCATTTTATCAGTTAACCAGCCAATACTGATCATACCAACTAGGTTAACCGCAGACAGGAGGCCATAAGCAGCAGCACTGGGTATGGGTTCAAAACCACAGAAAGAGGCAAACGGCATCAAATGAGTTTCAATGACGCCAGTGGTGGTGTAACCACATATGAGATAACTCCAAAATAGCAGATGAAAAACTGGAGTAGAGAATAATTTTTTAAGAGAAAATTTTAAATCTGTAACATCATTTATTGTTGATGCTTTACTGACTTGCTTGTCAGGTTTATCACTGGGTACCCACCAAACAAGAGGAATCAGGCAAGCGATACCTACTGCAATTCCTGCAAAACCCCATCGCCAACTAAATGATGCGAAAATCAATGCGATCAGAGGCACAATTAAAAACTGGCCAGCTGAAGAACCAGACGTGGCGATACCCGATGCAAACCCAACGTTTTCAGGGTAGACTCTGGCCACTGCAGAAGCAACCATATGGGTTGCTACAATACCAAATCCAACGCCACCAATAATGCCAAAACCAATTAACAATACCCACGCACTTTGGGCCATACTGATAACAATGCAGGATATGAAGACCGCGATAAGCCCAAGTAATAAAGTAAACCGAAGGCCTTTACGATCCAAAATAAACCCTGAAATGGGTGATGCAACTGCCATGATTAATAAGGCAACAGCAGCAACATTAGAAACATATCCCCGGCTCCAATCCAGGTCGTTTTCCCAAATGGGCATAGCCAGGCCTAAAGCAGCGCGGGCTGAAAAGACCAAGGCCAAAGCTAGAAAACCCAGTGCTACAACAATAATGGCCCTATGCAACGACTTATTTTCACTCGTATCATTCATGTTGCTATATTCTTACTTGAAACAATGGAATAAAGGCAATAATTCTAGGCTTTAGACCCTCGGCTAACCGTCCTTAGTTAAACACGATCCTATAATACCCGTCAAAGAGTCTCAAAGTGGATTAACGCTCAGCCTATATCATGGTTCTATTGTTGTGGCCTGACGGTAGAAATTAACAATCCATTGAAACAGCAGCTTGGCATTAGGCTTGCCAACACTGTTGGCTATGCCTTGTGCGCGAATGGCAGGGCGATTATCAAAACTCTCTGCACCAAGCAGGCCCTTAACCATTTGGCTATTAAATTCTGGGTGGCCTTGAATGCTCAACATATGGTCGTTGTATTGTATGATGTGGTTTGGACAAAAAGCATTGCCGGCAAGCACTTTAGAACCTTCTGGCACTCTTACTACTTGATCTTGATGGAATACCATTACATCAATGGTTTCGGCCATAGGGCGCATGTAGTCTGCCTTAGCCACTAGTGTATTGTGAGAGATGCCTATTCCCCAGCCCTTTTTGCTGCGCTCTACCGAGCCCCCTAGAACTTGTGCCATAAGCTGATGGCCAAAACAAATGCCCACTGTAGGTTTTTTAGCAGCATGAAGTTGTTCAATAAAATGACTAAGTTGGTGAATCCACTCTATGTCGTCATAAACGCTTGAAGGGCTGCCATTAATTAACCAAACATCGCACTGATCCACCGAGTTGGGTAGCTCACCCTTATAGGCGTTAAAGTTAGTTAAAACAACGCCACTATCTACCGCTAAAAATTCTTTTTGAAAAATAGCTGAGTAGTTTAAGCCACCCGTTTGTTTCAGTACGGGTGCAAACGTATGGCAGAGCAAAAGGCCAATATGTAGCGGTTGGCTCATGTTGGTTTATCCTAAAAAAAGGGCAGAAAAAGCCCGTAGTAGCTGAGGAGGCCCTACAGCGTTTTCAGTAAGCCGTCATTACTATTCTAGGGCAGCAGTGAGGTTGCTTGAAAAACAGTACTCTATAAGGTTAAGTATTCCTAAAATAGTAGCACAATTATTAGAAACTCCTCAAAATAACGCACTGCGGCACTATAGTTACCAGCTTCATCAAAAAGTTCGACTAATTTGCTTCATTAAAGTGGCGTGATTTTGCAAAAGATGTGGCCCTTAAACAGGGCCACCAAGTATCGCCAGAACATCTCAGAAATAACAGGCTGAGACAGGCGCATCACCAGAGATTGGCTGGTTAGCCTGGGGTTATCCCACGCAACCGTTCTGAGCGCCGGCGCAGCATTTCAAGCGTCATCAGTAACGCAACTGAAATACACACAAGGATCGTCGCCACTGCCAGAATAGTTGGGCTGATCTGTTCACGCAGGCCTATAAACATTTGCCACGGAAGTGTCTTCTGACTAGCAGAGCCAATAAACATTACAACGACAACTTCGTCAAAGGACGTAATAAATGCAAAGAGGCCGCCAGAAACAACCCCCGGAAAGATCAGTGGCATTTGGACGCGGAAAAAAGTTGTTATTGGGTTTGCACCCATATTGGCAGCTGCACGGGTCAGCGAAGTGTCAAAACCTACCAGTGTTGCCGTTACAGTAATAATAACAAACGGGATTCCCAAAACGGCATGTGCCAACACAACTTTGACGTAGCCAACAAAATTCTTATCCAGGCCTAAGGTGTTCTCCATGAAATTACCCATAGTAGAGTAAAAGAAAAACATGCCAGTCGCCGAGATAATCAGCGGCACTATCATAGGCGAGATTAAGATTGCCATAATTGCTCGCTTCGCTGGCACATGGCTTTGACTGAGCCCAATGGCTGCGAGCGTACCTAAAGAGACAGAAATAATCGTCGCAATGGGTGCAATGATCAATGAGTTCCAGAATGAACGTTGCCACTCATCGTTACTGAAAAAATCTTTATAGTGCTTGAGAGAATAGCCTGCAGGGTCAAACCGCAACATTTCAGGGGTAAACGTAAAGAAATTTTGCGCATTGAAAGACAAGGGCATGACAACGAGAATGGGTGTGATCAAGAATATAAAGATCAGGCCACAGATCACCCTAAAGCTATAGTGCCACAGGACCTGATTAGAAGTCAGGTAAGCGTGTAATTTGATGCGGTAACCACCCTCATAGATCCAATAGAAAAACCACCCAAAAAACCACCCAATAAGTGCACCACAAAAGCTACCAAATAGCCCTAATAACAAAAAACCTAAGGCAGCCAAAAGGACGGGTAAAAGTAAACGCACAACCTTTGGTCTGAGATATTCGGTTGCAGAAATCCCATAAGCGAGGATTACCGCTACTAACGAACCAAATATAATCCCAATCAGAGCAGAACCGAATGCGGGCCCTATAAATAAACCAATAAAGGCTCCCATCAGCCCCATTACTGGCAACACGAAAGATAACGGCCGGCGTGACACTTGAAATAATGTATTCATGACCTTAGCCCCCCAACTTTACGTTATCTATGCCAACAACTTTATCATAAGCCCAATAGAGAATTAACACTATTGCAAGTAAAATTGTTCCAAGTGCTGCAGCCAATCCCCAGTTCATTGATTGAAAGATATGGTAGGCGATTCGATTAGAAATAAAGACTCCTTTGTTACCACCAACGATCTCTGGCGTGATGTAATAGCCTATAGAGAGTATGAAAACTAAAATAGATCCAGCCCCAATGCCGGGCACCGATTGTGGAAAATAAACTCGCCAAAACGCAGTCCAATTGGTTGCTCCAAGAGATTTTGCCGCTTGCAGGTAGGTTGGCTGAATGGTCTGCATTACTGAATACATTGGTAAGATCATAAACGGCAGTAAAATATGCGTCATAGCAACGATCGTACCAAACTGATTATTGATCATTATCAAACGACCGGTCTCTTCGACCCTGTCTCTTATACACATCTCCGAGCCCACGAGACTAGGCATGATCTCGT
>OLHR01000492.1_pt1 | contig 11631 bp, 8 predicted proteins | sample 1609291 | NCBI WGS metagenome assembly OLHR01 (sample SAMN05416707, study PRJEB24817) | seawater metagenome | isolation source: Sea water | place: Canada:Atlantic | collected 2013-07 | reverse complement strand
AATGATACGGCGACCACCGAGATCTACACCTCTCTATTCGTCGGCAGGCGTCAGATGTGTATAAGAGACAGTCTGAACTTTGTGGAGTTACCTGTCGGAGGTTTCCCAACGAGGATTGATCCAAGGCTCACGGTTGTCCTTGGGCAGGGGCGAACGGCCCAGAATGATATCTGCACCTTTTTCCCCAACCATAATGGACGGTCCGTTGAGATTTCCATTTGGGATGCGCGGAAAGATGGAACTGTCCACCACCCTCAGCCTGTCAACTCCTATCACCCGACATTCAGGATCAACCACCGCCATTGGATCATCAGCGCGACCTATCTTACAGGTCCCGCAAGGATGATAGGCACTTTCCACATGCTCAGAGATGAAGGCATCAAGTTCTGCATCGCTTTGTACATCTGTACCTGGCTGAATTTCCTTGCCCCGGAAGGGATCAAAGGCCGATTGTCCAAAGATTGACCGCGTGAGGTGGATGCAATGGCGAAAATCGGCCCAGTCTTGCGGATCTGACATATAGTTAAACAGGATATTAGGATCCTCTGCGGGATCCGAAGAGCGCAGGGTGACAGATCCCCGCGACGGAGACCGCATGGGCCCCACATGGGCCTGAAATCCATGGCCTTCGGCTGCGGCCTGTCCGTCATAGCGAACCGCAATTGGCAAAAAATGATATTGGATATCGGGATACCGCACGCCGGGCTTTGAGCGCAAAAAGGCGCAAGATTCAAAAGCGTTAGAGGACCCCGGTCCGGATTTGTTGATCAGCCATTCCAAGCCCACGCGCATTTTTCCAAATAGGTTCCAATATTTGAACAGGGTGATCGGTTGTAGGCAGGCTTGTTGGATATAGAGTTCGAGATGATCCTGAAGGTTTTGCCCGACGCCGGGACGGTCAGCGATGACCTCAATGCCCATCTTGGTCAAATGATTTGCAGGACCGATGCCCGATAGCATTAACAGTTTGGGTGAATTTATCGCAGAAGCGGCAAGAATGACCTCACGTCGGGCGCGCACCATAGAGATGGTTTGTCCCCGTTGTATTTCGACCCCGACGGCGCGGCTACCTTCTATGATGATGCGCCGCGCGAGGCATTTATGCAGCGTAAGATTGGGTCGTTTCAACGCCGGCTTAAGGTAAGCATTGGCAGCAGACCATCGTTGGCCTTTCCAGACCGTTTGCTCCATCGGCGAAAAGCCTTCTTGCTGTTTGCCGTTATAATCTTTTGTAACTTCAAAACCGGCTTGGCATCCCGCTTCGACAAAAGCTTGATGCAAGGGAATATCACGTTTGCCCCGGGTGATGTGCAAAGGCCCATCAGTGCCGCGCCAATCGGGATCCCCGCCCTGTCCGCTTTCATGCCAATTCTCCATCCGCAGAAAATAAGGAAGCACATCCGCATAAGACCAGCCATCAGCGCCGCTGTCTGCCCAGTGATCGTAATCGCCGGCATGACCGCGCACATAGACCATACCATTGATGGAGGAGGAACCACCTATCACTTTACCTCTTGGACAGGCCAGTTTACGGCCGCCAAGATGTGGCTCAGGTTCGGAAAAATAGCCCCAATCATAACGGGGCATATTCATTGGATAGGAGAGGGCGCCCGGCATTTGGATGAAGGGGCCCGCATCTGTCCCGCCGTATTCCAGCACCAAAACTGAATATTTCCCATCTTCAGATAGGCGCGCTGCCATGGCTGAACCTGCTGATCCAGATCCGATGATTACAAAATCAGCTTCCATAGTGCCTCCAATTTAAAGTAGCTTGTCACAGTTAGAGCGGCAATCAAACGATTGCTCGGCGATTTTAGCATCAAATACGACAAAAAACTGTGATTGTTGTCACGTGAAAGATAGCTCACAGTTACTGCAATGTTAGTTAGACCCTGTAATGCGCCACGCCCCCTTTTGAGGTTTTGCCACCTAACGCACGCAACACACTAGCCGCACCGCGAAAATCTGCTTAAGACTACCTATAATTCAGGGAGTAGGTTCCAAATGTCGTACATGTCTGGCGGTCAAGCTGTTGTTAAAACCCTAATGGCACTGGGCGCGCGCCGGGGCTTTGGTGTGCCGGGTGAAAGTTTTTTGGCGGTTTTGGATGCCTTTTGCGATGCGCCGAGTTTCACCTTCACCGGGTGCCGGAATGAGAGTGGGGCGGCTTTTATGGCTGAGGCTTGGGCCAAACTGACCGGTGAAGTGGGCCTGTGTTTTGTCACTCGTGGCCCCGGCGCTACTAATGCCAGCATTGGGATTCATACGGCGATGCAGGCCTCTACGCCAATGATATTATTCGTGGGCCAAGTGGGGCTGGAACATCAGGGGCGCGAGGCCTTTCAAGAGCTGGATTACCGGCAGGTTTTTGGCACCATCGCGAAATATGCGACTGAAATCACTGATGTGAGCCGCACGACTGAGATCATCCGCCGGGCTTGGTCCATGGCTATTTCTGGCCGCCCGGGCCCTGTCGTGGTGGCCTTACCAGAAGATATTTTGACGCAAATTGCAGATATTGAAATTTCTCAACAAAAAATTCATGTGCCTTTGGCCGGCGTCATGCCGATGGATATTGTTCAGCTCACCGAAAAGATTCAATCTGCGCAACGCCCTGTGATCTTGGCCGGAGGCGGAGGCTGGAGCGATCTGGACCGGGCCACGCTTCACCACTGTGCCAATGCGCTCAAAATTCCGGTTGTCACTGCATTTCGCTACCATGACTTGTTCGACAATACCGACCTATTGTTTGTGGGGGAAGCCGGCGTCGGCATGACTGAAAATACAAAACGCGTCCTTCGAGAGTCGGATGTGGTTTTGGCGGTCAACCTCAGGTTTGGCGAGATGACCACCGATGCTTTCACTCTCTTTGGGGTCGAACGCGCCGGGCAGTGGATTGCTCAAACCCACCGCTCAGGAGATGAATTCCACAAATATGTCTCTCCAGATTTGGCGATGATCTGCAGTCCAAGGGCTGTTTTTCAAGGGCTGTTGGACAATTTTTCAGCACAGGCTATGCAGATTGATACCGCTTGGGCAGCGGCGGCTCGAGCTGGATTTGAGACCGCCCAAGAGGCCAAGCCGCAACCCAGCTCGGTGGATATGGGGCAGGTGACTGCCATGGTGCAAAAACTGTTGCCCGATGATGCGATTGTGACCACTGGCGCAGGAAATTTTGCGATTTGGCCGAATAAATTTATGCAATTTTCAGCCGATCAACGCTTGCTCGCGCCACAATCTGGCGCCATGGGCTACGGCCTACCTGCGGCCATTGCGGCCAAGCTTGAATATCCCGACAGGTGCGTGCTCTGTTTTGCGGGCGACGGTGATTTTCAGATGAATTGCCAAGAGTTGGGCACAGCCTTACAGTCAAATGCTCGGCCTATCGTACTGATAGTCAACAATGGCACCTATGGCACCATTCGCATGCATCAGGAAAAACATTACCCGGTCAGGGTTAGCGGCACAGATATCGTAAATCCAGATTTTTCGGCCTTGGCTAGAGCTTATGGCTGCCATGCGGAGCGGGTTGAGACCACCTTAGAATTTGCGGCGGCCTTTGCGCGGGCTTTGGCGAGTCCAACTGGAGCGGTTCTTGATCTTAATGTGGCCGCTGAAGCAATCACACCCGGGCTTACGATTGCGGGCCTACGGGCCGCCAGCCTGAATTAAAGTTCCAGCGCCAAACGGGTGCCTTGATCAATGGCGCGCCGCGCGTCCAATTCGGCGGCCATATCGGCACCGCCAATTAAATGCGCCCGGGGGAGATATGTGGCCAAACTGCGTTCCGGATCTTGTCCGGCGCAGATGATTACATTGTCCACGGGCAAGATTTGAGCCTTACCTCCAACTGTGATATGCAGGCCTGCATCGTCGATTTTGTCGTAGGACACACCCGATATCATATGCACGCCGCGTTTGGTCAGATTGGTGCGGTGAATCCACCCGGTGGTTTTGCCCAAACCGGCCCCCACCTTTTTGGAACTGCGTTGCAGCAAATAGACCTCACGCGCCGGGGGAGAAAATTCGGCCACCATACCCTCAACACCGCCGCGGGCTGTGAAAGTCATGTCAATGCCCCATTCTTTCATGAAGGTCGGAATATCTTGGCTTGCGGATGGTCCGCTGTGGATCAGAAACTCGCTGATATCAAAGCCAATTCCGCCTGCGCCAATCACCGCTACAGATTTACCAACCGGCGCGCCGCGTATCACCTCGAGATAGCCCAAAACTTTTGTGTGCTTTATGCCGGGGATGTCAGGCAGGCGCGGTGTGACGCCGGTGGCTAAAATAACTTCGTCGAAGTCGGATAAATCGTCAGCGGCGACCGTTTGACCTAAAGCCAGAGTGACGCCACACAGCGTAATTTCTTTTTCAAAATAGCGGATGGTTTCGTTAAACTCTTCCTTGCCTGGAATTTTTTTGGCGATGTTGAATTGCCCACCGATTTGCGTGGCAGCATCGAACAACGTGACCCTATGGCCGCGGCGTGCAGCGGTTGTGGCGGCTGCAAGCCCGGCGGGGCCTGCGCCCACCACAGCAATAGATTTGGCGTCGGTGGCTGGGCGCAGCTGCATTTTGGTTTCGTTGCAGGCGAAGGGGTTGACCAAGCAAGAGGTGATTTTGCCGTTGAAAATCGCGTCTAAACAGGCCTGATTGCAGCCGATGCATGTGTTGATTTCATCGTCTTTGCCGGCCGCTGCTTTGGCGACAAAATTGGCATCGGCAAGAAAGGGCCGTGCCATGGAGACCATATCCGCGTCACCGCGCGCAATTACCTCTTCGGCCACATCTGGAGTGTTGATGCGGTTTGATGTGATCACTGGAATCGGCATTTCTGCACGCACCCGGGCGCTCACCCATGTATAGGCGGCGCGGGGCACAGAGGTTGCAATAGTGGGGATGCGCGCCTCATGCCAACCGATGCCAGTGTTTAATATTGTGGCCCCAGCGGCTGCGATTTCTTGGCCAAGCTGGATAACTTCTTCGATTGTGGATCCACCATCCACAAGGTCGATCATCGATAACCGGTAGATGATGATGAAGTCTGTGCCCACCGCTTCGCGGACTTGGCGTACAATCTCAACTGCTAAACGAATGCGGTTTTCATAGCTGCCACCCCAAGAATCGCCGCGATGATTGGTGCGTAGGGCAATGAATTGATTTAGTAAATATCCTTCTGATCCCATGATTTCAACGCCGTCGTAACCGGCGGATTGCGCGAGGGTGGCGGCGCGAACAAAATCGGATATTTGCTTTTGAATGCCCGCTTCGTCCAACTCTTTAGGTTTCACAAAATTGATGGGCGCCTGAAGAGCAGACGGGGCCACGGCATTGGGATTATAGGCATATCGGCCCGTATGCAAAATTTGCATGGCAATCTTACCACCGGCGGCATGCACTGCATCTGTAACAATATGGTGTTCGGCGGCCTCTTTTGGCGTGGTCATGATGGCAGCACCTGTTCCGACGCCGCCTTCGGCATTGGGACCAATCCCACCTGTAACAATTAAAGCCACGCCGCCAGCTGCACGTTCCGCATAAAAGGCAGCCATGCGCTCAAAACCATTTTCGGCCTCTTCCAAACCAAGGTGCATTGAGCCCATCACAACGCGGTTCTTAAGTTGGGTGAAGCCCAAATCAAGGGGCTGGAATAGATGCGGATAGGGATGAGTCGTCATGAAAAACCTCAATTCAAAAGTATAGAGCCCAATTCATTGGGTTCGAGGCCGTATTGCAAGCCTTCCGTCACGGAAATACGCCAATTCATTGTGCCTCAAGCAAGCCCGATTCTGTCAAAACCTTACGGGCAGACCTGAAACATTCGAGCGATTGTGGCACGCCACAATAAATGCCGATCACATGGATTATTGCACGAATTTCTTCGACCGTTACGCCGTTATTTAGGGCACCTTTGCAATGCAATTCCCATTCATGCATCTTGCCTAAGGCCCCAATCATTGACAAGTTCATCATGGATCTGGTCTTGGCATCTATGACATCATCGCCCCAGCCAAAGCCCCAGCACCAAGCGGTCATGGCCTCTTGGAACGGCCGTGTGAAGTCATCTGCCGCGGCAAGGTTGTTGGTGACATAGTCCGCGCCGAGGGTGGCTTTGCGTTGGTCTAACCCTTTTAAAAAAAGGTCTTCGTCAAATGTGCTCATAGTTTATCCTTACGTGATGGGTTAAAACTCAGTTTGCACGAATTTGCCGGGCACCACACGGCTTTTTTCACATTTTATTTTTATGCGCCCTGATTTTGTAGGGCCACTAGATATGTTCATTTTGTCCGCCATTGGATAGCTTAAGCGCAACTTAAGAGGCATCGCATGATACATCCCCTGTACGATCAAGCCCTAAAGGCATTTTTAGCTGGTGTTGCGGCTGCTGATCCCGCGGAAGCCGTTAGCAGGGCCTTACCGGCATTTGAGCAAGCGCCGACCTTGATTGCAGTGGGTAAGGCTGCGGTCAGCATGGCGCGTATGGCCCAGTCAATATTGGGGGCTCTGCCGGAGGTGTTGGTTGTGACCAATCCGGAAAATGTGATTAATATAAAAGGTGCACAGGTGTTCGCAGCAGCCCATCCAATTCCGGATCAAATAGGATTGCAGGCCAGTCAAGCCGTGATCGCGGCGCTGCAAAGAGCAGCAAAAGCTGAACAACCGGTGCTCTGCCTGATCTCGGGGGGAGGCTCGGCGTTATTGCCCGCGCCTACAGCCGGGATTTCTTTGCAAGATAAGATGGACCTGAACGCGCTTTTGCTGGCGAGTGGTGCTGATATTGAGGTGATGAACCTTATTCGCCAACAGCTTTCAGCTCTCAAAGGCGGGGGCATGCTGCGCTATGCGGCGCCAAGTGCGGTGACTGCTTTGATCCTGTCGGATGTGATTGGTGATGATTTACGTGCTGTGGCCAGCGGGCCCACAGTCTCGCCTATAGGCACGCGGGCGCAAGCGCGCGCGGCGCTTGAGGGTTTGGGACTTTGGGCCGGTGTTCCCGTTGGGGTGAGATTGGCCTTGGAACAGGCAGATGAGATCATCGACTTGCCTAAGGCCACAAATATTCTGATCGGCTCTAATGGCATCAGTTTGGCGGCCATGGCAGGTTATCTGCCGTTGGCTCAGGTGCATAAACGGCCTTTGGTGGGCGATGTTGCCGAGGCTGCGGCGCGCGTGGTGGCCGCGGGGCCTGGGACCCATCTGTTTGGCGGTGAAACGACGGTTAAACTGACGGGCACTGGACGGGGTGGGCGCAATCAGGAACTGGCATTGCGCGTGGCGTTGTTGGCTGAACAAGAGGGCTGGCAGGGGCCTTGGCTGTATTTGCAAGCGGGCACCGATGGTCGGGATGGCCCTACGGATGCGGCTGGCGGGGTGGTGTGTGAGAGCAGTATCGCCTCATTGCGCGGTGCTGGAGTTAATCCTGAGAAACGGCTGACCAATAATGATTCTTATCCGGCACTGGCTGCGGCTGGCGCTTTGCTGATCACAGGTGGCACCGGCACCAATGTGGCTGACCTTGGAATTTTGATCCGACCGTGATTTGTTAGAGCCAAGGCCGAGCGGATCAATCACAATCCCATACTGAAACTCAAATTAGAAACAGGACAAAATGATGCGTGTTTATCTATCTGGCGAAATTCATACTGACTGGCGGGACCAGATCATTGCTGCTTGTGTCGACCTGACTGTGACATTTGATGGCCCCGTCACAGATCATGCTGCTAGCGATGATTGTGGCGTGGCGATTTTAGGCGCGGAGGCTGATAAGTTTTGGTATGATCGCAAGGGTGCTCAGCTCAACGCTATTCGCACCCGCAACGGGATTGAGCAGGCGGATGTAATTGTGGTGCGCTTTGGTGAGAAATACAAACAATGGAACGCGGCTTTTGACGCGGGCTATGCCGTCGCTTTGGGCAAGGCTCTGATTGTTATGCATGGGGCCGATAATCAGCATGCTTTGAAAGAAGTCGATGCGTCGGCTCTTGTGGTGGCTGAAACCCCGCAACAGGTGGCCGCGGCATTGCGCTATGTCATGACTGGCACTTTGCCTGGTTAAGTTTGTCCCCATTCCAGATCCTTAGTCGATGCGGGGAGGCAGGAAATGGCCCATGATATTCATCAACAAGAAAACCAACCGGCATCCAGAGAGGCGCAGACCTTGGGGTCTTATGATTTTCACCATTGTTGGCGCGCTGTTTCTAGGCCTTTGGATACACGGACATTTGGTGTACATAACGGGTGCATTTATGGCGTTGGTAATGGCAAATGGTGCAGGCCTCGCCTCTGGTACGGCCCATCTATTATTTATATTTTGGTTCTTGTTTGAGCAAATTTTGACCTGCGTCTCAGGGGGCTATGGCGGATTTTTTTCCAAACAGGACTAAAGGTGGCACCACTTCAAGCGGTTCGCCATTGTGTTTGCGGCATGCTTTGTCATTCTAGTCGGACTTTTGGCTTGGTTCTTTCAGACCTGAACGGCGCCATCAAAACGTTCCGCAGGCCTAAAGCCCGTTTTGCCCTTCCGCTGTTGGATCGATTGGATCGGGCTTTGAAAATACTGCCGCATAGATCGCACGCAAACCACGGCTCACATAGTCTTGAGCCATGAAAATCGCCGGCACAGTGAGCACGATGATGACTGTGCCAAACAGCACGCCATAGCCAATTGACACCGCCAAGGGGATCAAAAATTGCGCTTGCAGGGAGGTTTCCATGATCAGTGGGTAAACTCCCAAAAATGTGGTGAGTGATGTTAGCAATATGGGTCTAAACCGTTGCTTGGTGCCTAAAATCACCGCCTCACGCACAGCAATGCCATTTTTGATATGCTCATTGAATACATCCACCATTACCAGCGAGTTGTTGATGACAACCCCGGCCAAACCGATAATTCCAAAGATCGACAGGATTGTAAGGGGGATGCCCATGATGTAATGGCCGGTCACAGCGCCAATCAGGCCGAGGGGGATGGCGGACATGACCACAATGGGCTGCACATAGGAGCGAAACACCAAGGCCAACAGAGCAAAGATTATGAACAGAGCGATGCCCAAGGCCTGTCCAAGCGCCGCTTGCGCATCCGATTGTTGACGCTGCTCGCCGCCAGATGTGATGATCAAATCACTGTACTTTGCAATCAACGCCGGCAAAATATCCACCTCAATCAAGGCGTTTACCTCCGAACTTGTGGCCACTGCCAGATCCAGATCTGCGGTCAAGGTGGTGACTTGCCGGCCATTGCGGCGCAGAATTTGCGCAGGTGCTTGACCTTCTTCAATCTTGGCCACAGTTCCAAGCGGAATTTGGTCGCCGCTGGGGGTTGTGATCCACGTGGAGAGCAGGTCTGATAGGGTGTTGCGCTCATCTTTGGGGTAACGCACCATCACGGCCACATTATCAGCTCCACGCTGCACGCTTGTGGCTTCAAGTCCAAAAAAGCCAGCCCGGGTTTGATTAGCCAATTCAGACAGGGTCACACCATAGAGGCGGGCTTCCTCACGCAGGGCTAAGCGGTATTCTAATCGACCTGCCGAATTGTCGTCCTTAATCGAGAATAGGCCAGGAATTTGACGCAGACCTTCGCGTAGTTCCGTCACAACGGGCGTGATATTTTGACCATCTGGAAGCGACATTTCAATTGCCACAGCATCGCCTGCGCCGATCAGCTCGGCTGATACAGTCAGAGATTGGACCGAGGCCACAAGGCCAATTTCGGTACGCCATGCAGTTTCAAATTCCGTTGTCTCCCAGTCGCGTGACGTTGGATCAGTGATCTGCACGACGACATTTGCAATTGTCGCTCCGCCAGCGGCGTCGCCACCACTTGGGCCACCTGCGGCCACACCTTGGCCCACGACCATATTGACACCGACCACAACCTTAGGAGCCGATTGGGGAAGTTTGGCTTGCAACAAAGCCCCGGCCCGTTGGGCGGCATCGCGCACATCTTTGGCAACTTGTTGGGTCATCTCAAAGGTCGTACCATCGTTCATCTCAATGCTGGCGGTTACAAAATCACCGTCAATTGAGGGAAAGAAGTTAAACTTTACGTAGCCAAAAGACAAAAGCCCCACGGTCATGATCATCAGCGCCACAGATGCGGCCATTGGGATTAAGATTGCAAAGCCATTCGTTGTAAACCGCAACACTGCATCGAGCGGTACTCGGATGAACCACTGCATAAATCCATCGACCATCGCACGCACGACGTTCAACGCGCGAAAGACTAGATTGGGGCGAAAGTTTGGTGAGACTTCCAGATTTGACAGATTACGCGGCAAAATCAAAAGCGCCTGCATCAGAGAAAGGCTCAATACTACCATCACCACAATCGGGATGTCCGTTAGAAATTTGCCCAATACGCCGGGCAGTTGGGTGAGGGGCCAGAAGGCTACAATTGTTGTAAGGGCCGAAAAAACCACAGGGACCGCAATCCGTTGCGTACCTTTGACGGCGGCTTGTAAGGCCGTCATCCCTTTTTCGCTGTTGGTATAAATGTTTTCGCTCACCACAATCGCGTTATCCACCACTATACCAATGGCCAAAATAAATCCAAATAGAGAGATCATGTTGATCGACATCCCGAGCGCGCCCATGATGGCGAAGGTAGCGGTAAACGATACGCCAATGCCCACGGCGGACCAAAAGGCCAGTCGAATATCCAAAAATAGCGCCAAGCAGAGGATCACCAAAACTAGACCGATGGCCGCATTATTAATCAAAAGATCAATGCGATCTTGCAGGTTGGTCGCTTCATTTTGCCAAATTGTGGTATCAATGCCGTCCTCAAGGCTGGGGCGGAATTTAGTATCAAGGTAGGTAATCGCATCATCAACGATGGTCAAAACCTGTTCGTCGCCCACTCGAAATACATTGATGGAGACGGCGTTTTCGCCGTTGAAATTTGCCGAAAGATCCGTATCTTCAAAGCCATCAATCACCCGTGCGATATCACGTAGATAGACTCGACCACCGTCAGGATTGGTACGGATGATGATGTTTTCAAAATCGCTTTGCGTATAGTTGCGGCCCGTGGTGCGGATGGGGATTGCCACAGTGTTGGTTTTGATTGAACCTCCGGGTAATTCCAGCGAACTTTGCTCAATCACGCGGGCAACCTCGGCCATGGTGATCCCATAGGCGCGCAAGGTGTCGCGCGACACTTCAATTGAAATTTCATAGTCGCGGGTGCTGCCAATCTCGACATAAGAAATCGAGTCCAAGGCCACCAGCTCGTCTTTCAAACGCTCCGCTTCTTCTTTGAGAACAGCCTCCGTGGCATCTCCATGCAGGGCAATCTCCAAAACCCTTGAATTGTTATTGGCCTGTAAAACAGAGGGTTCATCGGCATCAACTGGAAATACATTGATGCGATCAACTTCGGTTTTGATCTCGTCCAGCTTGGCCTTGATATCTTCACCGCGCAGGAATGACACGTTCACACTGCCGCGTCCCTCGCTGATTGTGGCTGTGATGCTGTCGATGCCATCAATGCTGGACAGTTGGTCTTCTATTGGGCGTACGATGCTGTCTTGAATTTCGACGGGAGAGGCGCCGGGATAGCCAACACTCACGCTTACCGAATCTAAGGCTGTCTCTTATACACATCTGACGCTGCCGACGAATAGA
>OLHR01000485.1_pt1 | contig 11795 bp, 12 predicted proteins | sample 1609291 | NCBI WGS metagenome assembly OLHR01 (sample SAMN05416707, study PRJEB24817) | seawater metagenome | isolation source: Sea water | place: Canada:Atlantic | collected 2013-07 | reverse complement strand
CTGTCGACATCTCTCTCGGTTTTGCCTTCGGATTATTTGCTATATTTTCCATGCTGCGTTATCGCACAGAATCCATCACAATCAAGGAAATGACCTATCTGTTTTTGGTGATTGCGATGTCGCTTCTATCCGCCGTTGGAGACATGAGTCACCTGGAACTTGCGCTGCTACTTGCCTTGGTCTGTGTGATGGCGTATATCACCGAAACAAGCCTGCTCCTGCCAGTGCTAGAGGAACAAGCGGTCCAGTATGAAAAAATAGAAAATATTCGCCCCGAAAAAAGAGCTGAATTACTAGAGGATCTCCGCAATCGTATGGGACTCGATATTCGTAGCGTAGAAATTAACGAAATCAATTTTCTCAAAGACACAGCCCAACTGAAGGTTCAATACGTCCCTAGAGCGTCTGATGATTAATTCGAGAGCTACCAGCACTTGGGCTTTAATAGCCCTGCTGTTTAGCGCGTCGACCGTGGCGGAGAAAGAGCGACTTCAGATCAGCGGACAGGTGCTGATGGACATCGATTATTATGAATCCTTCTGGGACAAAAGCGGTGATAGCTCCAATACTAATTTAGAATTGCGTAACGGCCGAATTCAGTTCACTTATGATTTCCCTGCGGGCTGGGAGGCGAAACTGCAGGTCAATGCTGAGGCCGACTCGGATGGTAGCGATGTCGACCTCGGCTCGGCGTATCTCCGCTATACCAATTGGAGCATAGCAGAGATTACCTTAGGCAGAATGAAGGAGCCACTGGGCATGGAACGTAACACTCGCAGCTCCCGAGTGGTGACGATCGAAGATTCCATGATGACAACATCTTTTACCCCTCGAAAGAATTGGGGCATACGTCTAAACGATGCAACTAAGCGGAGAACCTGGTCGCTGGCGGCAACGGTAGAAGAGGACAATGACGACGACGATCAGGGCTACAAAGAGGACGAACCAATTGCCCTCACAGGTCGGTTCACGCTTGCTCCAATCCATGAGAAAGAACAGACGCTGCAATTTGGAATCTCAGGGTCATGGCGAGACTGGAATGAAAATACTTTTCAAATCAGAAACCGAGCAGAAGTTTTTAGTGCCGACAATGTAGTCAGAAGCGCAGAGTTCGCCGCAGACAACCAGACAGTCATTGGATTGGAGGCTGCCTGGAGCCGCAATAGCCTACTCATACAGTCTGAGTACATGGCCACACGCGTTGAGGAGGTGAATGGGCCGGACTGGGACTATGACGGTTATTATTTTACAGCGAGTTACATCCTTACTGGCGAGCATCGCAAGCTTAGCAAAGGCAAGCTCGGCACGGTCAAACCGAAGGGTAGCAGCGGAGCCTGGGAAGTAGAGAGCCGCTACAGCTATATCAATTTGCAAGATAAAGGCTTGGGAGCAGAGGCTTCTATCACTACGGTAGGCCTAAACTACTACTACAGAGATGATATCAAGATAATGCTGGCCTATCTGTACCCCGAAATCGCCGGAGACGTCACCAGCGATGACAACGGTGGCCATGCGATTTCTGCACGCGTGCAAGTGCTATTTTAACTAAAACCAGGGAGAGCCTCTTCGCTCTAAAACACCGCCGGACCGGACCACACGGCCCGTGTTTTGTTTTAAGCTTGTCAGCCCCGAACTGCCATAGGAACTACCACGGCCCGATAGCGTCACGCCATGCGATGGAGTGCACAGACCTTATTGCCGGCGGGGTCACGCAAGTAAGCGAGATAGATTTTTCCGACGCCGCTCTCGCGCGGGCCAGGGGGCTCTTCAATTGCGGTGCCACCATTAGCCAGACCAGCGGCGTGCCAGGCGTCAGCCATCGCTCCACTCTCCGCTGCGAAACCTATAGTGCTGCCATTTCCGTGGCTAACCGGTTCGCCATCAATGGGTATGCTGACTGAAAATATGCCTACTTTAGTAAAATAAAAACAACGCCCCTTTTCATCTATCACACCTGCCTCATGCCCAAGAGCGCCTAAAATAGCGTCATAAAAAACTTTCGACTCATTAATGTCGCTTGCACCCACCATAATATGACTAAACATTTTTTGCTCTCCTTACTTTATCGTGATGAGCCGCTTGATACTGGAGTCGCGCTCGACGTATTCCCACTCGATTCGCCCAAGGTCACAATAGTGCCATTGCCGCACCAATAAGCCCACCGATAACCAAAATTTGTGCTGGAAGAAAACTTAAGACAAACCCCAGAGTTCGAGATTTTGGGTCAGCAACATATCCTCTGAAGTAGAGAAAACGCCCAACCACGAATATGACTCCCAAGCCAGCGGCCACTTCGGCATTGATGTAATGACCAAACATCAATATCCCTGGGATGAATAGGATTAACATTTCGAGCGTATTTTGCTGAACCCGGTAATACCTTTCAAATATTGGATCGCCTGACGCTGCGGGCGCGGCAACACCGTATGTCCCCCGCGCTTTTCCAACCAACATGCCGAATACCGAGTATTCGATAAGGGCTAACGCAATTACGATTGTCACTGCTGCCACATCATTCTCCTTAGGGCTATACCGCTCCAAGCAACCGCTTAGAATTACATGTGTCTACTGTACCAACGAGTTTCCCTCTAGCATAGCGCTTGATTACTCGCGCGCCGCAAAATACAGAAAATTAATGCCCAAGGGACAATAACAGCACACGCTTAATTGACGTTAGGTGTTTCTAGGGTATCTGCACTGCCAACCTTATACTACTAACAGGTCCTGATTCTCGACAACCGACAGCCCACGACTGTCTGCGGCCATTGCCGCATCGACTACGGAGGACGCCACCTGCTGCAGTGGGACCGGGCTTTCAGGCAGCAATCTAGATACTACCACCGGCAAGCGACGCATCAGCCAAGCAACAGGTGACATCAACAAACCCAATGGGATGGCAGTTCCACCGCCAGTATAACGCGTGCCGTAAATCGCCGAAGGGTATATCACCGTTGCCGCATTATCAGCTGACGCGCTTGTATAATCAGCTGCGGCCTTACTAGCCTGCTGTTTCCCCACGTAATACCCAAAACGACTGGAACGCATCAATGCCGGAATATGCGCGCTGAGCAACACCAGTCGTTTAACGCCTTGGCGCTGCGCTTCCGCAATAACAGCACTATTAGCGCTACCATTGGTCATCACCTGTTGCTCGAAGGCCCGCTGATTAAACGTTGGCAGCGGAGGCGAACCGACAAGACACACGATGACATCTGCCGACGCCACTAGCAATGGATCTGGATGAAGCGCATCTCCAACAACCCAGGTGACTTGATTCAACCATAACGGCCGAAGTTGTTCCAACTGAGCAGGCATCTTGCCACTGCGTGACACACTCGTGCAGATTGCGCCACGAATCGCAGCAAGCTCAAGAACCTTACTGCCAACAAAACCATTGCCGCCATAAACTAGAAGACGAGTCGGGGTGTTTGAGTCTGCCATAACATTTTCCTTAATCATGGATTCTTATACGCAAATAACTGCTAACCAGTTTACGACAAGAATAAACTGCATCCAAAGATAGACCCGAGGTGGGGCCTCAAAGCGCAGACTTGCTTGAACTGCCCCTTAAGCATTCTCGCTTATCCCCAGTTTGAGCTAACGCAGGCCGGCGCCCAGGTCGCCCGCCCAGTTTAGCCTGCGCGCAGCGTGCCAATGACACACTAAGCTGCCTATTCACATAGGAGGACTCCTAACATGCCAAAAACAAGCCCCAAATAGTGCCTCAGTTGGCTTTTCACTACCGAGTCTAGCCGCTAGAATAAATGTGCTCTAGATCCGTCTGGAAACAATGCCGAGGCAAACGCCTGAAAAGCGGGGCTTCCCCTACAATACAATAATACAACGCGGAAAAGGAAATGCGTGACAAGCTCTGAAGGATCACTATTTAGGAGCAAATACTTCAGGGCTTTTTTCGGCCTCACAGTAGGTGCTACGCTCCTGTATTTCAGCGCAAAGAACGTAAGCTGGACTGAAGTCAAAGACGAATTCGAAAGTATTACGTATGCATGGATTTTCGTTGCACTCATTTTTTACTGGATTGAACTCACCCTCCGAATCACTCGATGGCGACTTCTTCTGTCGACACTCAAACCACCTATTGCCGTTTACAAAATTGCCCTTGCGTTTATCTCAGGTTGCGCCGCCAACAACATACTGCCAGCAAAATTGGGGGAAGCCTTTCGGGCTGACCTTCTTGGCAGATTGGCAAGCGTTTCCAGAATGACTGCTTTGGGGTCCATTATTATCGAACGCCTGTCTGATATGATTGTAATATTTGGGATGACCGCCTGGGGGATATTATTTATAACCACAGCGCGTCTCGACACCGTGAGCGAAATTCACCAAGGTTTGGCTTTACTTGCAGCCCCCATCGCCGTCTTGGTGATGGCAGTATATTTCCTGGTAGTGAAGCGAAACCATTTCATCAGCGTTAAACTAAAAACCTTAGACATCAAAATTCACAATTTTTTACAGGGGCTAAACGCCCTTGAAGATCCCTGGACCACGCTGAAATTACTCGGCAGCACTATCACCATTTGGACGCTCAATTGTCTGGCAATCTGGTCAATCATGATGGCGCTGCATATTGAACTTAGCCTCAACCAGACCATATTACTGGTTGGGATAACCGGTATTTCGGCCGCAATACCAGCAGCGCCGGCCGGCATCGGGACACTTCAGTATGCTTTTCATATCACCGCGGTATTATTGGATTATTCTGCATCGGCAGCACTGGTGGCATCCGCCATTGTACAAATAGCTCTGCTGGGTAGCGCGACATTGGTAGGGGCGCTTTCTTACAGCTACGCTATCTCCACGCATTTATTGCCAAGAAATGAGACTGACAAATGATTGACGGAGCGGCCAGGAAAACGCGCATCACTAGCTTTGATGGCACGGTCAGTCTATCCACGGCGCGTCAACGGCCGGATCGGTTCTCTCAGTATTATGTTCTCGGATATCGGAACACAAATCTGGCTTTTGCACAAAAACCGCTGTTTCCGTTAGCCACTCCAGAGAGTATGGCCGACGCTATCTATAAAAGAAGATTTACAAGTGGCCGATATTTCCTTCCACGCTTGTGGTATATCCTATATCGTGGTGTTCGACATCTACCTTGGGCGATATTTAAAAGGCTTTCATTCTCACGCGATGACTAAAACTCGACCTGACATTAGCTTATTCTTCCCGGTCTACAATGATGAACGTACCGTTCGCGTCGTCGCTAACAGAGCGCTTGAACTACTGGAGGAAGTGGCAGATAACTATGAAATCATCATCGTGAACGATGGCTCACCAGATTCGTCCGGTGCTATTGCGGACCAACTGGCCGTGGAACACGATAAGATTACTGCTGTACATCATCCGCAAAACAAGGGCTATGGCGCTGCGATGAAAACCGGCATCGCAGCCTCTCAATACGACATAATTTGCATGATTGACGGGGATAACGAATACGATGTCTTCGACCTGAAAAAGATGTTAGCCGTAAGAGAATATTACATGCTCGTCATTGCATTCAGATACAAGAAGCTCTATTCAACCAAAAGAATCTTTATCTCCTTCATTTACAACTCACTTCTGCGAGCATTATTTAAAAGTCCGTTTCGCGATATTTCCACGGGGATCAGGTTGATCCATCGCGGATTACTCGACGAAGTGGAGTTAACCTCGAATAGCCCGTTTATTGGGGCTGAGCTAACACTCAAATCAATGTTACGTGGCTTTCCTGTTGGCGAAGTAGGGATTCAAACGTTTCCTAGACGCTTCGGGCAGGGATCTGCCACGTCGTTCAAAAATATCATGGGAACAGTCAGGGATGCATGGCGAATTCGTAAGGAAATATTTTCGGACTCCTATGATTTGCCGGAAGGGCGCACGCGAGGGTAGAGGTGGTTCATGAGAGATCTTGCTAAACTTTACCAAATCAGATTTTCTGACACTAACCGATATAAAAAAGATCTTGTCTGGCAAGTACTGTGTGAACACTACTTCCAGCAGTTTATCCCTCATTCATCCATTGTCCTCGAGATTGCAACTGGATACGGCGAGTTTATCCGCCATATTACTGCGTCCAGAAAAATTGCAGTTGACCTTAATCCTGATTCCAAAGACTGCCTTCCCGAAGAGATAGAGTTTCATCTTGGCAGCGCGACGAATCTAACTATGATCAAAAGCGAGTCTATTGACGTTTGTTTTAGCAGCAACTTTTTTGAGCACCTGCCGAGTAAGGAGGTGATGGATGAGGTGTTGTGCGAGGCTCGGCGAACACTTAAGCCCGGAGGGCTTTATATTACTATGCAGCCGAATTTGCGTTTTGAGCCAGGCAGATACTGGGACTATTATGATCATGTTTTACCACTTACACATTTGTCATGCCGGGAAGCTTTTATAAAGGCTGGATTTGAGGTCACTAAAGTTGTTGACCGATTCATACCCTTTAGCACTGACTCCAAACTTCCTCAACACCCGCTTCTGGTAAAAATGTATCTGCGCGCCCCTCTGTTGTGGCGCTTCTTTGGTGGACAGTTTGTGATTGTCGCTCGCAAGCCAACGGATAACGGAAACGGTCAGTCCCCGCGCGACGATAGACGCTCACACTCGGGAAAGGGTCTGCAAGGCGGGTTATAAATCCCGTCTGAGATAGCCTTGTTGACGATTACATCCGACTCCCCCACCGGCGTCAGTACTACCGGAAAGTGGCCATTGTTAAATATGCTGTGTCGCTGGTTCATGTGGTTTTGAAACAGGGGTTCAAAGTGGAAGTTAGACCAGCTCCAATATGTCACTGCGAGGAGCAGAACCAGAAGAACTGCGGGCGTCCTGACCAGGGCAAACCGCACCTGCAACAGTAAACCCAAGGTGCATACTAGCAGGGCCGATATAAAACTGTACCTGTGGGTCAAGACGTACTCCGGCGTCGTAAACAGCGCTCTACCCACGGTGGCAGCTGCCGCGAAGGCGACGAGAAACCAGCAGTAAAGCGCGAGCCGAATATCATCATGCTTATAACACTTCAGCGTGACGAAGAGCAGTACTGCTAGTATGGCAAAGCCAGCGGTTCCCGCCCCCAACGTGCTGAAATAGATAGGCGCGCTACCTAAAATAACCAAGAAAAAGGCACCATACTGCGTTAAGACTTGCTTAATAGTCGGATCGACAAGCGCGCGTGATAAAAATTCACTGGCTGTTGCGGGCGAATTATCGCGATTATTAGCGATTAGCTCAGAGGTTATCCTGTAGATGCCCTGAGTGAAATCGGCATACCACAGCGTCAATATGACTGCAGCGAAAAGCAGCCACATCGCAGGCCACATTAGTGACCGACGCCCGCTCACTAGGCATTGATGCAGCAAGCTGACAAGACCCAGCAACCACACGATATGACCCGAGGCCAGCGTCAGTGAGGAGAGCGTACAAAATACCGCCGCAAGTAAAAATCTTGGTCCGCTCACCTTGTGTAAAGTGAATATGCAGGCGAAGGCATAAAGACACACATAATAGTAAGCAAAGGCCGCCTGGCTAAAAAGAATAATCTTAAAATACCGAAAATTTAGCAACAGCAGTGCTGCGACCAAGAGGTAGACCCAGCGATACCTTTCTTTTCTGACAGTCAAATAGAACAATAACAGAATCAACAGCAGGCCTAGATTCGCGACGAGAGTCAGTGTGTGGAAATTCAGCTCGCCTTCAGCCAGGTAAACACCAAAAACAACTAACCGCGAGGCGCTGGTACGGTGGTCGTTGTACTGATTGAACAGCGCTTTGAAGCCGTCGCCTGCGCTATCAGCATTTTCGACCACACTGACAAACTGCACGAAATCGTAAATATCATCCTGATGTGGAACATTGATGGCATAGCTATTCACAAACCAAAGGTGGTGAGCGATCACCGCGCAGAATGCGGCAAGCGGCAACCAACGCACGAAAAAATCAGACGTAGGTAGTAACGTAGAAGACGTCATCAGTCGTCTTCCCAAGCCAGTCGCTTCGCCATTCGCCTAGTGCGCCTGATATTGGTGCCGGCGATTTTTTTAAACGCTGTCGACAATAGCCTGAACAAGGAGATTGCTTTCATATCTTAGTGGCACTCGGATTTCAGTCGACAATGTACTGATGGATCTTTCAATATAACGTCGCAGAACTATAGCGCATAGATAGCCGATATGGACGAATTTTTCTTTTCTATCAATATTTTGTGACTCAGCTGGGAGGCCGCTGTTTTCATTTTCATGGCCAAGCGTACCTTACCGTGGTTTTGACAGAATGATACAGGGGCTCGAGACGAGATGCGTCTGGCCCCTGCCATCGCCATGTTGCACGGTACGTGACCTTTGCCGCAGGCCCGTAGTCGAAAAAATCCACCAAATTCAAGCAAGCGGCGCCTAAAACGTTTGCGTCTGTGATTTTGTGCTAGATTTATAGTAACCGTCAGCTCTGCGTAAGAGATACGCTTCACAGAGATACGGCATTAAAGATTCTCCTAAAAACCAAAACACGGACGTTATGGCTATGGAACACTCCTTTTTGTCTCACCCACGCGGGGATGACACCCTCCCTCCTCCAGAAAAACTCGGTTACCTCGCCCTTTCCCGCACCACGGACAGAGTGCTACAAATTTTACTCGGTGGGGATCTGGCCCGATTAAGGGCAGATTCTGTAGCAGAATCACTGGGGATGAGTAGCACTACTCTTCGGCGGCGTCTACGGGCCGATCATACGTGCTACCAGTTCCTGCTGGATCGAGCTCGGCAGTATCGCTGCGAGCAGGTTTTGCGCATTATGTGGCGGCCCGGCAAGTGCCTAGCGGAGGAACTGGGCTATCTAGAGGTTAACAGCTTCTACCGTGCCTTCCGCCGCTGGACCGGGTTGAGCTACAGCGAGTACAAGGTACGATATACCCTGTAGGTATGATGCGCAGGTTATACTCTCTAGGTCCAAGCGCGGGATTTGCCAATGAAAGCCACGGTAGCGGGAACAACCTCGCTCTGGGCATTCTATGCTGATCAGTCGTACCCCCGAGGGTTTTTCTCCTGCCAGTGCCAGGCGTCTTCACACATTTGCGCCAGACCACGGGAAGCCTTCCACTGTAAGAGTGTCTGTGCTAATCCGGGGTCGGCCCAACACGTGGCGATATCACCCGGTCGCCGGTCCACAATTTCATAAGGTATAGCCCGTCCGCTGGCGTGTTCAAATGCGCTCACCATCTCCAGCACCGACACCCCATTGCCGGTTCCCAGGTTGATGGTATGCAGGCCAGGTCTGTCGCAAATATAGTCCAGCGCTGACACATGTCCTTCCACCAGGTCCATCACATGAATATAATCCCGAACACCGGTGCCGTCCGGGGTCGCATAGTTCCCTCCAAAAACCCGTAATTTATCACGCCGCCCTACGGCCACCTGCGCGACAAAAGGCATCAAATTGTTAGGGAAGCCCTGAGGGTCCTCGCCAATAAGGCCGCTTGGATGTGCACCTACCGGGTTAAAATAACGCAGCCGGCCAATACTCCACTCTGGGTTTGCGTCCTGCCAGTCCGCAAGAATATGCTCTACCATAAGCTTGGTGCGCCCATAGGGATTAGTTGGCGCAAGCGGGAAGCTCTCTCGAATAGGGACCGAAGCAGGATCACCATACACCGTTGCCGACGAGGAAAAGACCATATTCCTAACCCCTGCCTGTTGCATCGCCGCCAGCAGAATGAGCGAGCCCGCTACATTGTTATCGTAATACTCCAGCGGCTGATCAACCGACTCACCCACCGCCTTCAGACCGGCGAAGTGTAATACGGCAACAATCGTATGGGCTTGGAAAATCCGGTCTAGGCAATCACTGTCTCGAACATCCCCGTGTATAAAGGTCGGTTTCGTGGCACAGATCTCCTGCAACCGCTCTAGTGCTAGCGCACTACCATTGCACAGATTATCCAGTACCACTACTTCATAACCCGCCTCTATCAGCGCGACACAAGCGTGGCTGCCAATATACCCTGCGCCACCTGTCACCAATACAGTACGAGTCATGGAGTTAATCCTGAAGGTTGATTTGACTTAAACATTAAAAGTATAACCGATTGGAAGCGGAGGGAAACCCACAGGCACTCCACCCATACAAATCTCTATTGGTTACATGAAATAACGCACAAAACCCTCTATCATGTTCTAATAAAAGACCAACGGTGGGAAACTCCAGTGCATATACTTGTGACAGGCTCGGCCGGGTTTATCGGCTATCACCTCAGTGAGAAATTACTGGCGCGCGGTGACACCGTCACAGGCTTGGACAATCTCAACGATTATTACCAGGTTAGCCTAAAAGAGGCCCGCTTGGATCGGCTGAAGGCTCAGCCCGCTTTCACTTTCATCCACGCTGATCTTCACGACAGGCCAGCCCTGGAAGCATTGTTTACCGAAAATAATTTCGATGCCGTTATCAACCTTGCTGCACAAGCGGGAGTGCGCTATTCGCTGGAAAATCCCCACGCCTATATCGACAGTAACGTTGTAGGGTTTACCAATATTTTGGAATGCTGCCGTCACCACAAGATAGGGCACCTCGTGTACGCAAGTAGTAGCTCTGTCTATGGTATGAACGCTTCGATGCCGTTCTCCGTACATGACAATGTCGATCATCCGATTTCACTTTACGCAGCAAGCAAAAAAGCTAACGAGTTGATGGCCCATACCTATTCACACCTTTACAATCTTCCCACCACGGGCCTGCGTTTTTTCACCGTTTACGGCCCCTGGGGGCGACCCGATATGGCGTTGTTCCTATTTACCAAAGCCATACTCGCAGGGGAGCCAATCAAGGTATTTAACAACGGCAAGATGCAGCGGGATTTCACCTATATCGACGACATCGTCGAAGGCATCATTCGGGTCACCGACAAGCCGGCCACCCCCAATCCAGACTGGGATGCGGCATCACCCGATCCTGGCACCAGCAGCGCGCCCTACCGACTCTACAATATTGGTAACAATAATCCGGTATCGCTGATGGACTTCATTGGCGCCATCGAAAAGGCCCTTGGCAAAACGGCAGAGAAGGAATTTCTGCCTATGCAGCCTGGCGACGTGGCAGCGACCTATGCGGACATTGATGCACTGATCAACTTCATCGACTACCACCCTAAAACACCGGTGCAGGATGGCATCAATAATTTCATCGCCTGGTACCTAGAACACATGCACAAGGAAAAACCATGAATGTAGTAATGATTGGTGCGGGCTACGTCGGATTAGTCTCCGGAGCCTGTTTTGCTCAGTTCGGCGCGAATGTCACTTGCCTTGATATAGATGAAAAAAAGGTCGAGGCGTTGGGGAATGGCATAATACCCATCTATGAACCCGGCCTGGATGATCTCGTACTGCGCAACATAAAGGCGGGCCGACTGCAGTTTTCTACCCAGTTTCACGACTGGATTGGCAATGCCGACCTCGTGTTTATCGCGGTAGGCACACCCTCGCGCAGAGGAGACGGGCACGCCGACTTGAAATATGTTTACGCGGCCGCCACAGAAATCGCCACGCATCTGCACGGATATACCGTCATCGTAGATAAGTCCACGGTGCCGGTCGGTACCGCCCGGGAAGTCAAGAATGTCATTCAGCAGATCAACCCAAATGCAGACTTCGACGTCGCGTCCAACCCCGAATTTTTACGGGAAGGTTCGGCTATTAGCGACTTCATGCGCCCCGACCGGGTGGTTCTGGGGGTAGAGAATGAACGCGCAGCGAACCTCTTACGCGAACTCTACCGCTGTCTCTTATACACATCTCCGAGCCCACGAG
>OLHR01000479.1_pt1 | contig 11912 bp, 12 predicted proteins | sample 1609291 | NCBI WGS metagenome assembly OLHR01 (sample SAMN05416707, study PRJEB24817) | seawater metagenome | isolation source: Sea water | place: Canada:Atlantic | collected 2013-07 | reverse complement strand
GAGATCATGCCTAGTCTCGTGGGCTCGGAGATGTGTATAAGAGACAGCCCTTAATGCAGAACCTACTTAACAACAATCGTAATGAGCTAACCCTCGCGATTAATGCGGCGGCACAACGCGTAGACCTGCAGAAAATTCAAATGTTTACGCAAAAAGGCCAGTTCACCAGGCGAATACTCGATGCGATGGGTGAGGAGCAAGTTCGCAACGCAGTGATCGAACTGGAAAAAGCTGAAAGTCCAGCACTGCCCGTACTCCAACGCTACCGCGATATCCTGCGGCAGCAGGTACGTGATTATGTGGAGCGAGAATATCTATTGCACGCCGAGGGTAAAACCCAGCAATTCATGGACGACATTCTAAGCAAAACGCGGCTAAACAATATCGAGCATATATACCTTCACAAAGTGCATGAGTTGATACGGAAGATGGCCAAAAAACTGGCCAGCCGCCATTCACACAAACGCAGGCGACTTAAACGCGGCCAACTGAATATGGCCAAGACTTTGCGCAAGGGCATCCCCAATGATGGCGTCATGTTCAATACCTTTTGGCGGCAAGTAAAAAAAGAAAAGCCGCAGATATTGGCGGTATGTGATGTCAGTGGTTCCGTCGCTGCCTACTCGAAATTTTTACTCCTGTTCCTCTACAGCCTGCAAGATATTCTACCAAAGGTACGTAGTTTTGCTTTTTCAAGCCACTTGGGCGAAGTGAGCACATATTTTGATGACTATCCGGTCGAGAAGGCCATCGAACTCGTCAACTGGAAATACGGCGGCTCCACGGATTACGGCAACAGCCTCATGGACTTCTCCAAACTGGCACTGGACGACATCAACAGTAATACGACAGTGATCATTCTCGGGGATGCCCGCAATAACAACGGCGATCCGAAACTGGATATCCTGCAAAGAATTTTTCAGCGCGCACGGCAGGTAATTTGGCTCAACCCCGAGTCACGTAGAGCCTGGGGTAGCGGTGATTCAGAAATGCTGCGCTACCAAAGCGCTTGTCATTTTAGCGCTGAGTGTAATAATCTTAAGCAACTCGAACGCATCGTCGATCAACTCCTAAAGAGCACTCGATAACCTTCATGACTTTTCACTGCAAAGATTGCAGCTACCGCGGGAAAAAAAGTGGCCAACGGGGAGAATGTCCCGCCTGCGGTTCATATAATGTCGTTCCAGACTTTAATCCTATCAAGGAAAGATCGAAGCCGGGAAAATGGCGCCTAGTACTTCTCGTGTTGCTCTGGGGCTATCTCATTACAGCAATTCTATGGAAGCTAAGCGAATGAAATTATATGCCCCAAGATTACCAAGGAAACACTATGCCTGATGTTATGCTTCGGTTTGATATGCGCCAACCTGAAATCGCAAAAACATCACAGGCTGATCTATACCAGGCTGCAATCGAAATGTGCGAATGGGGGGACACTAACAACATCGGCAGCGTGCACCTGTCAGAACATCATGGCTCCCCGGACGGCTACTGCCCCTCTCCACTGGTATTGGCCTCCGCGATCGCGACACGCACGCAGAGTATGCGCATTTTTATATCCGCGCTGATTGCCCCGCTGCACGACCCCGTGCGATTAGCAGAGGACCTGGCGGTATTAGATATCATCAGTCGAGGTCGCGTTATACCTGTAGTCAGCGGAGGCTACCGAGAAGAAGAGTTTATTGCCGTCGGCAAAGACCTTAGCGTGCGTAAAAAGTACATGGATGACATCGGTCCCTTTCTTAAAAAAGCATGGAGTGGAGAGGCTTTTGAATACGAGGGTCGCGCTATTACTATCACGCCAAAACCCTTTAGCCAGCCTCGTCCAATGATCCTGATGGGGGGCAGCAGCAAGGCTGCTGCTCGGCGTGCTGCCCGCGATTCTGATTTCTTTATCCCTTCCGGACCCGAGATTTTCGAATACTACCGTGAAGCATTGAAAGCGCTAGGAAAGCCAGACCCCGGACCCATGCCAAGCGCTCCCTCCACGGTAACCTTTGTCTCAGAAGACCCCGACGCCTACTGGGAAAGAATTGCTCCTCACGTACTACATGAAACGAACATGTATGCAGACTGGGCAGAAAAGGCGCAGGTTTTCAGCCCCTATAAGCACTTTGACAGTAGCGATGATTTGCGTAGCAGCAGAGCCTACAAAGTCTACCGCCCACAAGAGCTCATAGACGCGGCCCGAGATATGGTCGGAGCACAACCGATCATGTTTCACCCATTATGTGGTGGTATCCATCCAGATTTAGCATGGTCCAGCCTGCATCTTTTCATGGGTGAAGTAATGCCAATCTTGCGCGAAGAAGGGGTCGCGTAAAAAATCGCCCTATTCATGCAGCGTGCGCTAAAGGCCAGCATGCCGAGTCTGACCCACAATTTGCTAAGTGATTTCTGTAATTTAGTTGCGTTAAAGAATCTCGCTGGAGGTCACTTGTGCAGAGATCTTTCTATCTTCCCCATCATCAACCGCGCAGTAGCCAGAGATGCTGATCGCAAGTATTCTATCAAATTGTCAATCACCAAAGCTTAGGAGCTAACCCGTGGATAACGCCCGCCCAACACCACTGATAGAGGATATCGATGGCACTCGTCGAAAGCTGGAATCTTGGATTTCATCAAATCGGGGACGAGACGTCCGCATCGAGGAACTTTCTATTCCGGAGGCCACCGGCATGTCCAATGTCACACTTTTGTTTGACATAACCTGGGACGAAGACGGACAGCAACGCAGTGAGCGGCTGGTGGCACGACTACAGCCGGCAATTGAGCGCCCGGTATTTCCGGACTACGACTTGAGCCTACAGTATGAAGTAATGGACGCTGTCGGGCGATTCAGCGATATACCCGTGCCAGAATTAAGCGGGCTAGAGACAGATAAGTCTTTGCTGGGCGTACAGTTCTACCTAATGAAGCGGACAGATGGTCGCATACCCACCGACATGCCCCCTTACAATATGGATGGCTGGATGATGCATGAAACCAGTATAGAACAACGTCAACATCTTTGGCGTACATCAGTGGACACCATGGCGCGCTATCATCAACTGGACTACCAGGAAATGGGCTTCGGCAAACTATTGGTGCCGGGCAAAACGCCACTGCAACAGCAATTAGTGTACTGGGAAAATTATCTGAGCTGGGCGCTGGAAGGTGCAGGCCACGACATTGGACAACGGGCACTGGACTGGCTGCAGGCCAACCAACCAAAGGAGGAATCCACTGTACTGTGCTGGGGTGACGCCCGCTTGGGTAATATTATCTTTAAACCGTCGCTGGACGGTATCGCCGCAGTGCTGGACTGGGAGATGGCAGTGCTGGGCAATCCAGTGCAGGATCTGGCGTGGTTCAATTATCTTGACGCTACGTTCGCCGAGGGACTGGGAATGCCGCGACTGGAAGGTCTCCCAACGTATGAGCAAACGATTGCTCAATGGGAGCAAGCCTCGGGTTTTTCAGCCCGTGACTATGCCTACTATCAAATTTTTGCCGGGATGCGCTTTGGACTTATTATGTCCCGCATTATGCTGGCCACAGGGCAGGACAGTGAAGTACAAAATAGTTTCGCCTGCCAGCTACTGGAGAAATATTTGGACCGTATTATCTGAGCCGCCGTTTAGGCAGAAACAGCGGCGCAACTGTACTCTGCCGACTTTGACAGATACACTTGCCGCCGTCTTCTATAAGCCGCATAAGCCGCACAAGCGAATGCTTGTCTGAAAACGGCTTGGCGATAGCCTGCAAGCCTGTTCATCAAAAGGAGTTCCGATTGTCTTCCCATTTGCAAAAGCAGTTGCAGGCACTGGGGCAACCTGAAGCTAGGGGTATGCTCACAGGTATCAAACGCGGCATTGAGAAAGAGAGCCTGCGCATTGAGGCAAAGGGAACACTGGCACAGACACCGCACCCCGCTGGACTGGGCTCCGCCCTAACTCACTCTTTGATTACCACCGATTATTCAGAAGCGCTGCTGGAATTTATTACCCCGGTCAATACCAGCATGGAAGGCAGCCTGCAATTACTGGAAGACATTCACAGTTTTGTCTATCAAAAAATTGGGGACGAAATACTGTGGTCGGCCAGCATGCCCTGCATTATGTCGGGTGACGCAAGCATACCGGTAGCGCAGTATGGCAGCTCCAATGTGGCGCGCATGAAAACGGTTTATCGATCGGGCTTGGGTCACCGCTACGGCCGTATCATGCAGGCCATTGCCGGCATTCACTATAACTTTTCTATGCCACAGGAATACTGGGACCACGCTTGGGAGAGTGCCGGCTGCCCAGGCGAGATAACAGACTATATCAGCGAACGCTACCTGGGACTGATCCGCAATTTTCGACGCTACTCATGGCTGCTAATCTATCTATTTGGAGCCTCTCCCGCCGTATGCTCCAGCTTCTTAAGAGGGTCAGATCAACATGGTATGGAAGCCTTTGACGACCAAGCTAAAAGTCTTTATCTGCCCTATGGCACAGCGTTGAGAATGGGTGAGCTTGGCTACAGCAGCGACGCCCAGAAACATTTGAATGTCTGCTACAACTCTCTCGACGATTATGTGGATACTTTGTCTAGCGCGATAAAGCAGCAACATTCGACCTACAGTGATATCCCCTCTGGCCAGGATGGCAACTACCAGCAGTTAAATGACAGCCTGCTGCAAATCGAGAATGAATTTTATAGCTCGATACGACCTAAACGGGTGGCAAACTCAGGAGAAACTCCGTTGTGCGCATTAGTCCGAGCCGGCATCGAATATATCGAAGTGCGCAGCGTCGACATCAACCCCTTCTCTCCCGTGGGCCTCGACGATACGCAAATGCGATCTCTCGATACCTTTCTGCTGTATTGCCTGCTGCAGGACAGCCCCACCTGCAATGATGATGAACAGCTCGTGCAAAATGCCAACCTGAAGGCAGTAGTAAATACTGGCAGGCAACCGGGCCTGCAGCTTAACAACGGAAGCGATGACATTCCCATGGTCGAGTGGGCCAATGCGTTGCTCGATGCGATGCGCCCGATTGCCGAAATACTCGACACGGCACATGAGTCAGGCGACTACATTACCAGCTTAGACTGCCAACTTGGCAAGGTAGCAGATCCGGAGTTAACGCCCTCAGCGCGTATCCTGAAAGAAATGCACGACAAAGAGTTGCCTTTCTTTCGCCTGGCCATGGCCTACAGCGAGAAATGGGCACAATACTTCCGTGAACGAACGCTTTCAGCGGAGGTCCAGATTGCCTTCGAAGAGGAGGCACAGCGTTCATTACTGGCCCAGAGTGATATCGAAGCGTCGGACGATATCAGCTTCAAGCACTACCTAGACAACTTCTTCAGCCAGTACGAGGGGCTTTAGGGTCTCTGACGGTGAACTTCCTCGCCCACTTCCATCTGGCCTCGCCCGACGCGGGCCTCATTGCCGGAGGACTGGAAGGAGACTACTTCAAAGGTCTGCTGCGCGGGGAGCTGCCCTTGGACCTCGAGCGCGGCATAAAATTACATCGCGCGATAGACGCCTACACGGACGAACACAGCCTTGTGCAACAATTGCGCCGGGAATTCCCTCCCAACCTGCGGCGCTATGCCGGAATACTCATTGATCTCAGCTTTGATCACTACCTCAGTCTGCATTGGTCGCGGTTTTCTGATATCCCGTTAGCAGACTTTAATACCGCGACCTATCGCACTCTGGTGGAACATGAAGCGTCTTTGAGTCATGGCGCCCGCATGATGTTGGCGCTCCTGCAAGAATACGACATACTCAACCTTTATCTCACATGGGAAACCGTACCTGCCACCGCTGCGCGCATTGGTGAACGTTTCAAATGTCACAATCCATTCCTTGATGTAAACCGGGGACTATCTCCACTCAAAGGGGCACTGGAACATACCTTCATGAACTTCTACCCACAGTTGCAGTCCTACTCCAAAGCGCAAGCCAAACTGCTGTAACACTTACGACGAGACCCACCATTGCACTGAGAGAAAAAAGCCCCTAGTGTAGCCATGTCGCCCATTGAGTCATGATCATCGCGAGGAATGTAGAATCCATGCCACACGCCCCCTCCCCCCGACTGGTATTTATCGGCCTCGTGCTATTGGCGGTCGTATCGATGCTGTTTGCACGACTCTATCTACAGGCATTTCTCAACTTGGAGGCCTGCCCCCTGTGCATGACACAGAGGGTCTTTGTGGTGTCATGGGGCTTGATAGCCTTGGTTGCAGCTTTACACAATCCGCTTGGCTGGGGTCGTCGGGTATACGCGGCACTGTGTGGACTGGCCGCCTGGGCTGGTGCAGCCGTGGCCGCTCGACATGTGTGGCTGCAACACCTACCCGAAGACCAAGTGCCGGCCTGTGGCCCCAGTCTAGATTATATGTTGGAAAACCTACCGTTCGAGGACACGCTAAGCATTGTTCTTGCCGGTGATGGGAATTGTGCAAATGTCAGCTGGTCATTGCTCGGTTTTAGTATTCCGGAACAAACGCTAGCCGTATTTTGTGCAGCGATTCTAATCTGTCTGTGGCAGACAGTGCGACGCACTCCTGTGTGAAGTATTGACCGCTTTCTGAACAAGTTTGGGGTCAGTGGGCACTGCCGATGCAGAACATTTAAAGTACTGAAAGATATCTGGAGAAGTTAAAGCGCGGCATCTCAGCCCCTTCAGAGGCGCTGGTGGCACGCTTTATGCTGGAAGACCCGCTGATTGCCGGTCTTCACAATCGACACCGACGTCAGGTAAAGCCCAAGACGCCGGAGTCGGTTTAGCTTAGCCTTCGGCAGCAGGTTCTGCTGCGTCAGATCCGCTTGCTTCTGCTTGATCGGGAATGGCGATCAGTTCAACTTCAAAAATCAACGCTGAATCGGGTCCAATCACCTGACCCGCACCGCCGGCCCCATAGGCCAGATCAGACGGAATCGCCAAGAGCCACTTGGAGCCAGTAGGCATTAGCTGCAATGCCTCTGTCCAACCGGGGATGACCTGACTAACACCAAAGGTCACTGTCTCGCCGCGATCGATAGACGAATCAAACACCGTGCCATCAACCAGCGTACCGCGGTAGTGCACTTCGACTTGATCGTCTGGCCCAGGCATTGGACCTGTTCCTTCCGTAATCAGCTCGTATTGCAGACCTGATTCGGTCGTGACCACACCGTCTTTGGCTCCGTTAGCTTCCAAGAATGCAGCCGACGCAGCAGCATTGGCTGCGCCCGCTTCGGCCTGTGCCACCGCCATCTCAGCCGTTGCTTTTTCCTGATAAGCCTGCATTTCTGCGGCAATTTCTTCCTCGGTCAGACGTGACTCTGAACCCGCCAACGCGTCGGAGAGTCCCGCATTAAATGCGCCCGTATCTAGAGGCACACCGTCAGCAGCCATGCGCTGACCAAGGCCAAACGCAATGCCATAGCTCAAACGTTGATCAGAGGTTGCCAAATCAGAGTCTGAAGCAGGCGTGGCAGCAGCATCTGCAGCAGGAACAGCTTCATCCCCAGCGGCAGCCGGTGTTTTTTGGTTACAACCTTGCAGAGCGACAAGACTGGCTAACGTAAACAGCAGTAAATACTTCTTCATAATTCGTCCCATTGTCTTCAAAAAAATCGTGAGAATTGTGTATATGCTTACCATTGTGACGTTTGACTCTAGGGATGAAATCAGTTGTTCCCCGAGCTCCCACACTGGACCGGCTATCTTACTACCCACAAAGCTTAGACGCTACCCCTGCCTCACGGCTGGAACAACAGGGCCAAATGCTCTATAGCAGCAAACCGGCCCTCGTCCTCCTGACCCGAGAAAGACGCAACCAGCGCCAAGTTTTCACGCAAGGGCCGGGCGGCCCAAGGCAATCCAGCAGACCCCTGATAATACGCATACATCGTGTCCTGCTGCTGTCGTTCTGCGCGTAACTCCAAGGATTTGATCTCGTCACGTATACCTACCGCATCAGGGACTTGGCGCCATCGTTGACGCAAGGCGCGCAACGGTTTGACCATATCATGCCGCCAATCCGCGATGACGGCCTCCACCCCAGCCAGATGGTCATGACTGAGACGCTGCTCCAGCTGTGCCAGCCACGCCGCATAAAATAACACGTTCACATCTAGGCCAAACATGTCCTGCAACGCAAGGCATGCGGGAGTCACTCCTTCTAGACTGTACGTGGCAATAGAGTAGTCCCACAGCGGGTTGTTGCTCATTATGTAACCAATTGCCCTATGCACTTGCGACAAACCTTACACCAACCGTGCCCCTGTGCACTAGCCCGCAGCAGATCCGGCGGGTAGAATTCGCAACCTCATGATCATACTGCGTAACATAGACTTTCGTCGCGGCAGCAAACTACTGCTGCAAGGTGCCAATGCCACCATTCAACCCGGACAGCGACTGGCGCTGATTGGTGCAAATGGCTGTGGCAAATCTAGCCTGTTCTCACTATTACTCGGTGAGCTTGGTGCCGATGCTGGCGACATCGAGGGCATGAATACGTTACGGCTATCGCATATGGCGCAGGAAATTCACGCGACCTCGCTGCCTGCAGGAGAATACATTTGGCGCGGCGATGCGCTGTTAGGGCGCTTACACGACGAAGTGGCAGCGCTGGAAGCGGCTGGGGAGTTCGATAAAACCGCAAGCGTTCACACCCAGCTGGAGGAAATTGACGGCTATAGCGCCGAGCGCCGGGCACAGCGCCTTTTACAGGGCCTCGGATTCGCCGAAGATGCCGCAGGCAGGTCGGTCAGCGAATTTTCCGGCGGATGGCGCATACGCCTGAACCTCGCGCGCGCGCTAATGACACCTTCAGACATCCTGTTACTGGACGAACCCACCAACCACCTAGACCTAGATGCCACACTGTGGCTACAACAGTGGCTGCAGAATTATAGCGGCACGCTGCTGATGATTTCTCACGACCGAGACTTCATCGATGCGACCTGCGAACGCATCCTGCATATTGAGCAAAAACAACTGTTCACCTATAAAGGTAATTACTCCGACTTCGAACGGTTGCGCGCTGAGCGTCTCGCCAACCAGCAAGCCAACTATGACAAACAACAGCGGCGCATCGCCGAGATCGATGATTTCGTGCGGCGTTTTCGCTACAAGGCCACCAAGGCCAAGCAGGCACAGAGTCGACTGAAGGAACTGGAACGCATGCAGTCTCTGGCCCCGGCCCATGCCGATTCACCCTTTGACTTCAGCTTTCCTGCACCACCGAGAAGCAGCGACCCACTGCTGCGTCTGGATGAGGCTATGCTGGGATACGGTGGCGCAACGGTGCTGTCCGGTGTGGATATACAGTTACGTCCCGGCAGCCGCTATGGACTGTTAGGCAGAAACGGTGCCGGAAAATCCACTCTGCTGAAAAGCCTCATTGGTGAGCTCCCTCTGCTGGGCGGCACGCGCATTGTCGGAGAACATGTCAGCATCGGCTACTTTGATCAGCAGCAACTAGAGGCTCTGGACATGCAGGCCAGCCCAGTCCTTCACCTGCAACGACTTAGCCCGGACGCACGGGAGCAGGACATTCTCAATTTTCTAGGTGGTTTCAATTTCCGCGGTGATGCCGCCACTGCCGCCGTTGCCCCCTTCTCTGGAGGCGAGAAAGCGCGCCTAGCACTGGCAATGGTGGTCTGGCAAAAGCCCAACCTGTTGGTACTGGACGAGCCCACTAACCACCTCGACCTAGAGATGCGCCACGCCATGGAAGTCGCATTGCAGGCCTACGAAGGCGCCCTGGTACTCGTCAGCCACGACCGCCATATGCTGCGCAATACAGCAGAAGAATTACTGCTGGTTCACGATGGCCAAGTCGAGGAATACACGGAGGACCTTGAGGGATACGAGCGCTGGATTTTATCCAGCTACAGGCAAACCGAAAAACGAGATGCGGGAACTACCGACACCTCCCGCAAGGAAAAACGCCAGCAAGCAGCCACGCTACGTGAAAAACTCAAACCGCTACAAAAACAGTTGAATAAAACCGAAGCTGACATGTCCAAGGTCAGTCTCGCTATGCACGACGTGCGCACACAGCTTGAAAACAACGACCTCTATACGGAAGATCACCGGCAGACACTGGCTGACCTGCTGAAACGCGAAGGGGAACTCAAAGTTCGGGCGGAAGAACTGGATGAAATCTGGCTCGATCAGCAGCAGGTTCTGGAAGAACTATCACAATAACTGGAGCGGCCTCGACATTGCACCTCATCTATCGCGGCCCGTTAAAAAAGTAGTCGGATGCGCTGTGACTTCAACACACCTCGAGATCTTCATTAACGTAAGCAGATTATTCTGACAGGAGATCGGGAACGAGCTTAGTTATAGCTCATTGCCTATCAACCGAAGCTTTTGCCTTCTACTGAGTTTTTTAATCGCTATTTCACGTTGTAGTGCAGCTCCGTGATTAGGAGCCTCCTCAGACCACATCAAACACACAGGTCGACGGCCTCGGGTGTACTTGGGGCCGCCAGTTTGTTCGCCATTGTGTTGCTGAAGACGGCGCTGGAGATCCTTGGTAACCCCCGTATAAAGTGTCGCGTCAGCACATTTCACAATATAGACATGCCATGCCTCGCCCAATAATGCCGTCACAATTAGATGCTACATTCAGCCTCGATTCCATCGATGATAACGCTCGACCCAACGCAATAGTCCTTCCGGCTTGCGCGCCTTACGCCATTCACCTGCCACAAACTTGTTGCCCTCGCTGAGCGTCGGGTAAATGTGGATAGTCGCCAGTATTTTTCCTAGACCTAAACCATGTTTCATTGCCAACACAAATTCATTGATCAATTCCGAGGCGTGATAACCTACAATCGTGGCTCCGAGAATGCGGTCACGACCCGGCTCGGTCAGCACTTTAATAAACCCGTGTGCCTCACCATCAGCTATGGCACGGTCCAGCTCAGCCAGCTCGTAGCGGCTTACCTCAAAGGCGATATTGGCTGCCCGCGCCTCGTCCTCATTCAAGCCAACACGCGCCACCTCGGGGTCAGTGAATGTCGCCCAGGGTACCACCGAGTAATCCACCTTGAAGGTACGAAAGCGACCAAACAATGCATTTACGGCTGCATACCAAGCTTGATGGCTTGCCATGTGGGTAAACATGTAGGGGCCGGCCACATCTCCACAGGCGAAAATAGTCGGTATAGCGGTGCGCAAAAACGCATCCACTTCCACGGTACCTCCAGGGCCAACAGCAATACCCAGACTTTCCAGTCCCAGCCCCTCAACATTGGCACTGCGACCAACCGCGAGCAATACGCGGTCAAAACTCAATTTTCGCTGTCCTCGTGGGGTACTGAAAACACAGGTCTGCTCGTCCTCGGCAGCGCCAAAAAATAGCGGGTTATAATTCGCATGCACCTTCACATGTTGCCGCCGAAATTCTGCGTGTACCCGTTCAGAAACCTCTGGGTCTTCACGAGGCAGCAGTCGATCAGCACGGGTCACCAGCGTGACTTTGCTGCCCAGCCGAGCAAATGATTGCGCCAGCTCACAACCGATGGGCCCCGCTCCCACTACCAGCAAGCGTTCAGGCAAGTCCCTGATATCCCACACCGTATCTGACGTCAGGTAATCAAGCGCGGCAAGACCAGGGATATCAGGAACTCTGGGACGGGCACCAGTGGCTATCACAATGTTTTTCGCCGTCAGCGTGTGGCCATTGACCTCCACCTCCCACGGCGAGAGAATTTTTGCATCACCCTGAACACAGTTCACGCCTAACTCGGTGAACCGCTCCACCGAATCATGTGGTTCGATCGTCTTGATAACATTCTGCACCCGCTGCATCACCTTGGGGAAATTCACCTCTACCGACATCGGAGCCAACCCAAATTCTTCTGCCCGTCGAGCATCTGTCTCTTATACACATCTCCGAGCCCACGAGACTAGGCATGATCTCGT
>OLHR01000478.1_pt1 | contig 11959 bp, 9 predicted proteins | sample 1609291 | NCBI WGS metagenome assembly OLHR01 (sample SAMN05416707, study PRJEB24817) | seawater metagenome | isolation source: Sea water | place: Canada:Atlantic | collected 2013-07 | reverse complement strand
CGACCAGAATGTAGGCGTAGATTATACCTATCTGGAGAAAGGTTTTAGTGCGATGGTGGCAGGTGATAATGTTGAGGCGGTGAACTACTTCAGACGATATCAGCGCCTTGAATCATCCCCCGGGGCGGACTGGGAGGCGGGCATTGCCATCGCTTATGAAAAGATGTTACCCGACAGCCCCTACTACAATTGGAGAGCTGCGGCTGACGCCTATCGTCGCCTAATGAGACGGGTGCCTGAAGGAATCGAGCTGAACCAGCAAGTTCTGATCTTGGGCGGAACGTTGGCAATATTGGTGGAGTTACATGACTACATCGACGAGCTGCAGAACGAAAAGGATGACCTCAGCGAGAATCTGGAAAAGCGTGAGGAAGCGCTTAAGCGGCTGCGTGAGTTAATTCTGGGTCAGTAGGAATGAGTACCGTGAAACTCGAGCCAACGCCGATTTCGCTTTCTACCGTTATGCTTCCTCCCATCAACATGCAAAAGTCGCGTGAGATGGCCAGCCCCAGCCCAGTACCCCCATAGTTCGCACTGGTAGACGACTCGGCTTGAACGAAAGCATCGAACACGTAGGACATTTGATCGCGGGTGATCCCTATACCCGTATCCTCTACGGTAAAGGTTATCCAGCCTGGTCGTTCAGGCACCTCCTGCGCGCTGACGCTGATATGGCCATCCTGGGTGAATTTATTGGCATTGCTTAGTAGGTTGGTGAAAATTTGTCGGAATTTTACGGCATCGTTGTAAAGCGCAGGTAATTCTTCCAAGCCGCTGACTCTCAACTCATTATGGTTACTTCTTAACAGCGGCGCCAAAACGTCACACGCCTGTTTAATAATGACTGTGGGATTGAATGTCTCACAGTGTAGGGACATTTTCCCTGTCTCAATTTTTGATAAATCCAGAATGTCATCAATGAGAGCGAGTAGTTGCCGACCGGAGTGAATAATAGTGCCTAGATCCTGTTGAAATTGTGGGCGGTTTATCTCACTTTTATCGTCCATTTCATCATGTAACAGCTCGCTGTAGCCAATAATGGCATTCAGTGGAGTGCGCAGTTCGTGGCTGACGTTGGCCAGAAACATGCTTTTGGCCGCGTTGGCCTCGTCCGCGGAATCTCTGGCCTTGTGCACATCGTAAATAGCATTACGCAACTTGTCTGACATGTCATTGAATGCATCTGCTAGATCGCCTAGTTCTCCGGTGTCATCGATATTGTCAATGCGATAGTTGAGGTCGCCACTTCCAAAACGTTCGGTACCCTTTTTCAGCCTTTTTAATGACGTGTTGGTATAGCTTAGTAAAAAATATCCCAGAGTCGCGGTGAGGAATATGGAGGAAAAAAAGCCGATGACCGTAATTCGGTCAGTCAGATCAATAGTGCGATCAATAATATCCGAGCGTTGTGCTGCAATAAATTCTTGTCGTTGCTCCAGTTCACTGAGGCGCTGACTAGCCTGAAGAAAGGGTAGAGGATCATTCATGTTCATTTGGAATGTTGGGTCGTTGTAGCTCCGATAGAACTTCAGCCAGCGTTTGAGCAAATTACTGCTACTCTGCCAGAGCAAGTCATAGTTGAGTTCAGTCACACCTCGGCTCAACTTGCCGAGTTTCTGAATTTTTTGGTTGATAACGACTAGCGCATCTTCAGCCCGCTGCAACTCGGCATCTCCCAGTCGCTCCTCGGTGGTCTCGCGCAATGCGGCCAGTATGAGTATTTGCTGTCGCTGATCTTCTAATAGTTGCTCCACTTCTGTAGACAGCTGGGCCGCGGAAACAGAATTCCGGTAGGCTAGCATGCTCTCATTTCGGGCATAGCTGCCCCAGAAGTGTGTCCCCACATTGACTGCAAAAAGCACCAGTATAATGACCAGCGAGAGGGTGAGTTGGCGACGTAAGCTCATGCGCGAGTAAGGTCCCGTATCTTGGTGAGTAAACCCGGAAAGTCCACTGGCTTGGTGGCGTAGTCATCACAACCCGCTTCCATGGCGTACACTCTGTGAGCTTCCGTGGCGTGCGCGGTGAGGGCAATAATGGGAATATCTCGGATGCTCTCATCTTCTTTTGCCCTGCGACTGGCGGCCCAGCCGTCGAGGATGGGCAGGTTCATATCCATTAAGACCACACTGGGTTGCTCCGCGTGCATGATATCTAGAGCCTGTTGACCGTTACCGGCGGTGATGACTTCGAGTCCAGCGCGATTCAGTCGTCGGACCATCATGTTGCGATTGAGCTCATTATCTTCCACAAGCAGAATACGCTGGCCCGCAGTCATGTTTTTTCTCCGGAGACCTGATGGACGAGGATAGTTTCATCTATGCCTTTAACATTTATTTGCTCACTGCGACCCAATAGATAATTGCCCTTGAGGCTTTGCAGCGTACTTTCTGAGATCAGGATTTCGTCGCCGGCAGTGACATCCTCAATACGAGAGGTTACGTTCATGGGGTGCCCTACAAAACCGTACTTACTACGCCTCTCAGAGCCGATGTTGCCCGCAATGACATCGCCCGTATTAATGGCGATGCCTGTGCTGATGGCCGGAAATCCTTCGGCTTCGTTGAGGGCATTGATGTCAGCCATGGCAGCCTGCATCGCAAGGGCACATTTTACAGCACGATCTGCATCATCATCCCTGTACTGAGGAGCGCCAAAAACAGCCAGAATGGCATCGCCAATAAATTCGTCAATGGTGCCATGATGGGCCATGATGATGTCTGTCATGACCCCTAGATATCGGTTGAGCATTGAGACAACTTGAGCCGGTGCGAGGTTTTCACTGAGAGAGGTGAAGCCGCGTATATCAGATAACATAATGCTGACCCTGCGCAGGTCCCCACCGAGTTCTAGTCCTTCCGGACGCTCCAAGATGTCGGTCACGATCTCATCGGAGAGATAACGCCCAAAAGTTGCTCGGATAAATTTTTCATTGCGTTCCAGTTGGAGGCGATACTGTTGCTCCTTATCGTGCCAGCGCTTGCGCTCTATTCCGGCTTTGATGCGAGCCTGCAGCAGCACGGGATTAAACGGCTTGAATAAATAGTCGTCGGCTCCAGCCTCAATGCACTCGATGATGCCGTCCATATCTTGGCTCCCCGAGATTACAATAACTGGCGTGGCTCTCCACTCGGGATGCTCCTTGATGCGGCGCAGGACCTCATGGCCGTTCATGCCCGGCATTATTAAATCCAGTAGAACCACATCAACATCACTTTGCTCTAGTGCACGCAGTGCCTCTTCACCGCTGGCGGCGGTGATGACAATGTGTCCAATGCGGGACAGATTTCTAGCGACCAGCTCTCGGTTTTCCTGCCGATCATCGACAGCTAGGATAAACCCTGGATCCGATTGAATGTCCCGACTTTGATTGGCGGACTGCACGGTGCTGCCGTTGTGTGCAGCCTGTACCGACTTTAGCAGCGATGACAGTATGGCATCGAGGTTTGAGTGTGATGCACCGATATCCTCACGCAACATTTCCGCGTAGCCGCGCAGCGCCGTCAAGACATTCATTAAATCGTGACTATTGGTGGCGAGCTCTGACGTATCCAGCATTTTTTCAAGGCGGCTGGCGGCGTCAAAAATATGGGTGAAATCGCCCAGTGTCAGTTCGCCCAGATGGTCCTGATGGATGGAAAACTCTTGCCGCAACGCCTCGAAGTTGCGTCGCATCGGGTCGATCCATTCTGGGGTTGGGCTGGTGTTGATGGTCATGGGTTAGTGTGTTGGGCAATTCTGCGCATGCAGAGCCACAGTTCCATCGAGTCTAGGTGCCCAGAGTGTAACAATATGGTGAGACACGCACACTGTACTTATCCTTCCAATTTTTGGCTTAAGTGGGTTACAACGAGCAGTCGGGGGCTTTAGAAGCGTGAAATAGGCCCTCATTATAAAGGTGGCATGCCAATTTTGCTCTCAAGGGTGCGTTTTGCTAAAACTTTGAGGTACTATCTACAGCACTGAGTATAGGGATTAGGTGTACTAAATGTTGCAGCAAGTTGAAATATTTCGGGGTCTGGCGGCGGAAGAACTGAATGCGTTGGTCGCCAGTAGTACAAGTCGGTCGTTTCCTAAAAACACCGTGGTTATCCATGAAAACGATCCGGCGGATTCGCTATTTGTGATTGAAAGCGGCAAGGTTAAGGTTTACTGCAGCGACAAAAATGGCAAGGAGTTCATTATGAACACTCAGGCCGCCGGAGATTATTTCGGTGAGTTGGCTCTGCTTGATGACTCAACCCGCTCTGCCTCGGTCCGCACGGTAGAAAAGTCCAGTTTTTGTATTATCTACAAGGAAGACTTCAACCGGGTGTTGGATAATCATCCGAATATTGGCCGTCAATTGGTGCGCAATCTCGCACAGCGTGTGCGCAAACTGACGGCTGATGTCAAAAGCCTTGCCCTGCAGGATGTCTATGGCCGTGTTGCCAATGTCTTGATGGACCTTTCTGAAGAGCGCGGTGACGGCTCTCTCTATATACCCGAGAAACTGACGCAGCAGGATATTGCCGACCGTGTCGGTGCGTCACGAGAGATGGTGGCCCGAATTCTCAAAGATCTTACGATTGGCGAGTATATAAGGTTCGAGGGGCGGCACATTATTATTAATTCCCGATTGCCGGCAAAGTATTAGACAGTCTTAATTTTTTCCTGCCCGAGTTGCGGTAATCCCTATTCGGTTGGAATCCCAGGTCCTTTTGCGGGCTTACCGTCGCCGCGCTGGCTCCGTTTGAGTCATTTGGGATGCCGCTGTAGCCCAAGGGCGTAATGTGGGTGCTCTAAGCTCAATGTACACGCTTGACCGTTAGGTCTAGACGCCCGTTGGCCACTCTTGCCTCAATTTCATCCCCAATTGAAACGTTGCCAGCTTCCCGAACCACCAAGCCGTTACTGTCCGTCACAATCGCGTAACCGCGCTGCAGCGTGCCTAGTGGGCTCAGGGAGTCAAGCATCTGCGCCATATGGGTCAGCCGATTCCCGCAGTCCTGTAAACGCTGCCGCATGGCAGTCTCCAGCTGTTTCCGGCGGAGCAGGGTGTCGCGTTGTAGCAGTTCTAGTCGGGGGAGCGGTGATTGCGCCATTACACGATTTTCCAGGAGTGCGACTGCTCCACGATGCCTCAGCAAGACGTTTTTTTGGGCCATTAGCAAGCGTTCCTCGAGCTCATCGAGGCGCTGAGCACGCTCCCGAAGTTGCGCCCCGGGGTGTTTCAAGCGCTGACTTAAGTGAGTGAGGTGGGTTGTCACAGCGGCAAGCTTGCGCTGGATCGCGCGCACCAAATTCCCCTCTGTTGTTTGCAGGCGCTGCTGCCAGTCGTGCTGGTCAGGGCTCAAGAGTTCCGCGGCTGCCGATGGGGTGGCGGCCCGACGATCTGCAGCCATATCGGCAATACTAAAGTCCACTTCGTGCCCGACGGCGCTGACAACAGGTAATTCACTGGCGGCGATGGCGCGAGCGACTATTTCCTCATTGAACGCCCAAAGATCCTCAAGGGAGCCACCACCGCGACCTATAATCAGTGCATCTAGCTGTATTTTGCCTTCCTTTTGCCACCGATTCGCCCGGTCAATGGCGCTAGCGATCAGTGCTGCCGCACCTTCGCCCTGCACAGGTACGGGGAGCAGGAGCACATCGATTGCTGGGCAACGTCGCTTAAGAATAGTCAGTATGTCGTGAATAGCGGCACCGGTGGGGGAGGTAATGACACCCAGCTGTGATACGGATGTCGGTAAGGGCTGCTTGCGCACTGATTCAAACAGGCCTTCTGCCAGTAATTTGGCCTTGAGTTGTTCAAATGCGGCCTGCAGTGCCCCAGCACCGGCGTGCTCCAGGTGTTCGACAATTAACTGAAACTCACCCCGGCCTTCATAGAGTGATACCCGGCAACGCAGGCGTATAGCGTCTCCATTTGAGGGTGTAAACTTCACCCGCTGGTTGCGATTTTTGAACATCGCGCAACGCACCTGGGCGTTACCATCCTTCAGAGAGAAGTACCAATGTCCGGAGGAAGGGGCAGCAAAGTTACTGATTTCGCCCTCGACCCAGACAAAGTCAAAGTGACTGTCCAGCAGCGTCTTGGCCTGCCTGTTGAGCTGGCTGACAGTGAGCATTGGGGGTGCGTTATTAGATGTAAATGGGGTGCTCAATGGAGGGTGGACTCAGCTTTGTCTTTTTCTTGATCGGGCAGTGTACTTTATTCCGTTTTAAAGCGCATTCGCTCGCTTTCTGACGCTCTACTAATTGTGATCCTGTGCACTTGTATTTATACTTGCATGCTGTATTCATCCTCACTAGCTGGAGAGCCACCCTTATGCTGCGTATTGCTCAGGAAGCCCTTACTTTTGACGATGTTCTATTGGTTCCAGGCTATTCTGAGGTTGTTGCTGGCGACGTATCACTGTGTACGCAGCTCACGCGTGGTATCAGTCTGAATATCCCTCTTGTCTCCGCCGCCATGGATACGGTGACCGAGTTTCGCCTGGCTATCGCTCTTGCCCAGGAAGGCGGTATCGGCATTATCCACAAAAGCATGACGATCGCCGAACAGGCGGAACAGGTTCGCAAGGTTAAAAGGTTCGAAAGTGGTGTTGTAAAGGACCCCATTACTATTCAGCAAGGGGCCACTATCACCGAACTGATTGCTCTAACGGGCGCTCATGGCATATCCGGTGTGCCCGTTCTCAACGGCGAGGATCTTGTGGGTATAGTGACGCGTCGCGATGTGCGCTTTGAATCTAACCCACAAAAGCTGGTTTCCGCTATTATGACGCCTCGCGACAAACTGGTGACGGTGAAGGAGGGCGCTGATCTGGCCCAAGTGCAGGAGCTGCTGCATCGACACCGTATTGAGAAAGTTCTGGTGGTTAACGATGCATTTGATCTGTGCGGCATGATCACGGTGAAGGATTTCGATAAGGCTGAGAGCTTCCCCCATGCGTGCAAAGACTCCTACGGTCATCTCCGCGTAGGGGCGTCGATTGGCACCAGTGCGGATACGGATGACCGGGTAGAGGCGCTGGTTGCTGTGGGTGTTGATGTGCTCGTGGTGGATACGGCGCACGGACATTCACGCAATGTTATCAACAGAATCAAAATGATCAAGAAATGCTTTCCCTCGGTGCAGGTGATCGGTGGCAATATCGCGACTGCCGCTGCCGCGGTTGCTTTGGCAGAGGCCGGTGTGGATGGCGTCAAGGTGGGTATCGGCCCCGGCTCCATTTGTACTACGCGCATCGTCACCGGTACCGGGGTGCCTCAGATCACCGCTATCTCCGACGTAAGTCAGGCGCTTAAAGGAACGGGTATCCCCGTTATTGCCGACGGCGGTATCCGATTCTCAGGCGACATTGCGAAGGCTATTGTGGCAGGAGCACATTCGATCATGGTCGGTAGCATGTTTGCCGGTACCGAAGAGGCGCCGGGAGAGGTTGAGCTCTATCAGGGTAGAACCTATAAAGCCTATCGAGGAATGGGCTCTTTGGCCGCGATGTCCCAGACACAGGGCTCCTCTGATCGTTACTTTCAAGACACCAGCAGAGGTGCAGAAAAGCTCGTTCCGGAAGGTATCGAGGGTCGTGTCCCTTATAAGGGGCCAGTCTCCAGTATCATTCACCAATTGATGGGAGGCGTGCGCTCTGCGATGGGGTATACGGGCAGTGCTTCCATGGAAGCCATGCGCACCGAGCCTGAATTCGTGCGCGTCACCAGCGCCGGTATGGCTGAGAGCCATGTGCACGACGTGTCGATTACCAAGGAAGCGCCAAACTATCCGGTAAGTTAGGGCTTTGAGTAACATCATTACCGACTCTGTGTCGGTTGCGGCACACTTGCCGGTAGTGGTAGCTGCTGGATTAGTGATCATCCGATTTTTCATTCAGGACACACCATGAGCGCAGACATCCACGCCCAGAAAATTCTTATCCTGGATTTTGGTTCGCAATACACGCAATTGATTGCCCGACGGGTTCGGGAAGTGGGTGTTTACAGTGAAATTCGGGCTTTTGACTTGAGCGAAGAAGATGTGCTGGCCTTTAATCCCAGCGGGATCATTCTGTCGGGCGGACCAGAGTCAGTGGCTCATGAAGGATCTCCGCGGGCCCCGGACTGCGTCTTCACGCTGGGCGTACCCGTGCTGGGGATATGTTATGGCATGCAGACTATGGCCGTGCAATTTGGTGGCACAGTGGTCGGTTCATCTGTTAGTGAGTTTGGCTACGCCCAGATAACGCAGGTTGGCAATGGCAGGTTGTTGCACGATATCTACGATCATGCCGCCGAGGATGGCAGGGGTCTGCTGGATGTGTGGATGAGTCACGGAGATAAAGTGGTGGAGCTACCGCCGGACTTCGAATTGATGGCTGAAACCCCGAGCTGCCCTATCGCGGGTATGGCACATAAAGACAAGCCCTTCTTCGGGATCCAGTTTCACCCCGAGGTGACTCATACCTTACAGGGTGCTCGTATCTTCGAGCACTTTGTACTCGAGCAGTGCGGCTGTGAGGTGCTTTGGACGCCCGCCAACATTGTCGACGACGCTATCGCCCGTGTAAAAGCGTTGGTGGGTACAGACAAAGTACTGTTGGGTTTGTCAGGCGGTGTGGATTCGTCCGTAGTGGCGGCCCTGTTGCATCGCGCAATTGGCGATCAGCTGACCTGTGTGTTTGTGGACAATGGATTACTCCGTCTGAATGAAGGCGACCAGGTGATGGAGATGTTTGCCCGCAATATGGGGGTAAAGGTCTTGCGCAGGGACTGTGATGAACTTTTTCTAGGCAGACTAAAAGGCGTTTCTGATCCTGAAGCTAAACGCAAAGTCATCGGCAATACTTTCATCGATGTGTTCGACGAGGAAGCAGGGAAACTGACAGGGGTGAAGTGGCTGGCTCAGGGCACAATCTATCCCGATGTCATTGAGTCTGCTGGAGGCAAAAACGGCAATGCCCATAACATCAAGTCGCACCATAATGTAGGTGGACTGCCAGATGATATGAGTTTTGAACTGGTAGAGCCGTTGCGTGAATTGTTCAAGGATGAAGTGCGCAGGATAGGTCTGGAACTCGGCCTGCCCTACGATATGGTGTATCGCCATCCCTTTCCCGGTCCAGGCTTGGGCGTTCGGATTCTGGGAGAAGTGAAGAGGGAGTATGCCGATCTGCTGCGCCTGGCAGACGCTATTTTTATTGAGGAATTGCACCGGGACGACTACTACCATAAAACCAGCCAGGCCTTTGCTGTTTTCCTGCCGGTGAAGTCAGTGGGTGTGGTCGGTGATGCGCGCCGCTATGAGTATGTTATTGCACTGCGGGCAGTGGAGACCGTGGACTTCATGACGGCGCGATGGGCGCATTTACCCTACGAATTACTCGAGCGCACGTCGAATCGTATTATTAATGAGATTTCCGGGGTTTCCCGCGTGACTTACGATATCAGCAGTAAACCACCCGCGACTATTGAATGGGAGTAGTGGGGTGTCATCGACTGTAAGTCATGAGGATTGGATGCGCCGCGCTTTGGCGCTGGCGGATCGTGCTGCCAATGAAGGCGAAGTTCCGGTCGGTGCTGTTGTAGTGCGCGATGGTCAATTGCTGGGAGAGGGCTGGAATCAAGTCATTGCAACGCAAGATCCCAGTGGTCATGCAGAGATCGTTGCTTTGCGTGATGCCGCTCAATCCATCGGTAACTATCGTCTGTCGGGAGCAACCCTGTATGTGACGTTGGAGCCGTGCACCATGTGTGCCGGAGCGCTGGTGCATGCCCGCATCGCACACCTGGTATTTGGCGCTAAGGAGCCTCGTGCGGGTGTGGTGTGTAGTGCCTGTTCGTTATTGGATGAGCCGTGGTTTAACCACCAGATGAGTTGGCAGGCTGACGTGCTGGCAGAGGAATCCAGTGCTCGCCTGCAAGCGTTTTTTAAGGCGCGGCGTTAGAAAATCCGCTACGGCTTGACCATTACAAAATCCTGTTTATTGATTTTTTTTAGAATGTCTGCAGTCGTAAATTATGTAGTCCTTTAGGGAAATAGTCTTCACTACGCAGCGGCGGTATCGGCTGGTTGTCGGGAATATCTTGCCAGACGAGAATGCTGTAGTAGTGGCGTATGTTCTGTACCAGAGTGACGGCTTCCTTGCCGCGAGCGTAGCCGTAACGTGTTTTTTTGTAGTATTTGGATTCTTGCAAAAGCGGTAGTTTCTGCATGACATCCCGCCATAGATCTGGATCGCCGCCCTGGCGTTCAGTGAGCACCCGCGCATCTTCCAGATGACCTAGACCGATGTTGTAGGCCGCCAGTGCCATCCAGGTTCGATCCGGCTCCTTTAGTCTTTTGGGCAAGCGTCGTTTGAGATCTTTCAGATATCGAGCGCCACCGCGAAGGCTCTGAGTGACGTCCAAGCGATTCTCCACCCCTAACTCTTTGGCTGTTGGTTTTGTCAGCATCATCATGCCACGCACGCCGGTAGGGGAGGTGGCGTTTGGATCCCAGCGCGACTCCTGGTAGGCCATTGCTGCCAGCAGGTGCCAGTCCATCTGATATTCCTTGGCGATTTGTCGGATGAGCATACGGTACGGTGGGAGATTTTGGCGCATGTTCTGCGTAAACACATGTGCACTGATGCGCGAGACACCGTCGGTATGTCCGAAATGCTCTTCGCGCAGCCGCGCCATCGTTCCATCATTGTTCAGGCGTTCTAAAAAGTTGTTGATGAATGTGATGAGATGCGTGTTGTCGGTGTCAGGCGCCAGATACCACACCATATCCTGTTCTTCGTAGAGGTCAAAGGCGACTTTCTGTCGTGGGTAGAGGCTTTGCTGGACAGCAAACTCATTGGAGTCGACGATGGCCACATCTGCCTGCCCTAATTTGAGTAGTTCCAGCAAGTGCATGGTGTCTGCCTCATCTATCTCCTCCCATGTTAGGTCGGCAGCCTCATTTTTTTGCAGCGTTTGTAACGTGTCGACGTGGCTGGACTCTGCCAGAACAACAATATTCATTGTGGTTAAGTCCGATACGCTGCGTGGCCTGAAATTGCCTGCGACATAAACAACCTGTGGCGTAAGCTGGTTATAGGCTATCGAATGGGGGTAGTGTGCTGCTCGACCTTGCGTAAGGGTGAGTCCTGCCGCTGCGATGTCAGCGTCCTTGTCGCTCAGCTGTGTAAAAAGGTCATACAGGTTGAAGGCGGTTTTGATCCTCAACGCGACACCCATCTCTTCTGCCAGCAGACCCGTTAGAGCATACTCAAAGCCGGTGGGGCCGTTTTTGTCCAGGTAATAGGTGGTGGGGCTATTGCGGCTCACCACGACCAATTCTCCCTCTGATTGGATTTTATCAAACGAGTCCTGTCCGTCACAGCCAACCAGCATGCACAGTAACGTTATGGTCAGTATTGTTGAGTAAAGCCACATGTGCACCATTCTAGCGGCACCCACGAGAACCTCCCAGTCTTAATTAGCATGGCAATTGGTTGTAATTTCGGTTATCGGAGCGAGATCAAATGCAGTACACTGGCGCTTCCCTGAAATGCCTCCTTTTGGAGTTCTTCACAGCATGTTATCTCTGCGCGGTGCTCCCGCTCTATCCGAATTTCGCCTGAAAAAACTGGCACAAAGAATCTCGGAGGTCCATCCCGACATCCAGATTCTGCGGGCCGAATTTGTCCACTTTGTGCAGTTACACCGGCCCCTGACGGAGCAGCGCCAGAAAATACTGGCCAGTCTGCTCACGTATGGACCCTCATTGCCCACCACTGGAGAGGAAGCGCTGGCAAACGCCACCTTATTGCTGGTTGTCCCTAGGCCGGGCACTGTCTCTCCCTGGTCTAGCAAGGCCACTGATATCGCCTACAACTGTGGTCTCCAGGAGATTGAACGGTTGGAGCGAGGTCTGGCTTGGCATTTCAGCCTACCCGCAAAGCTCACTGCATCGGAACGCCAAGCCCTCGAGGCGCTTGTGCATGAT
>OLHR01000477.1_pt1 | contig 11959 bp, 9 predicted proteins | sample 1609291 | NCBI WGS metagenome assembly OLHR01 (sample SAMN05416707, study PRJEB24817) | seawater metagenome | isolation source: Sea water | place: Canada:Atlantic | collected 2013-07 | reverse complement strand
TCTACACCTCTCTATTCGTCGGCAGCGTCAGATGTGTATAAGAGACAGAATAAGTATTAGCTAACTCAACTTCTGTTTTGTATTTTAAAGATCCGTCATCTAAAACAGCATTAAGATCTACAGGTTGGCTTATAATTTCTAATTCTTCGTCACTTAAACCTGTTTTTTCATTAAATTCAGTATAAAGAACCTCGTCCTGTCTACGCCCTTCAATTAAATTTAAATCAACTTTTCCAGTTTCTTTCCATAAATCATAAGCCTCTAGATTTTTGCTAGATATAGCTTTCCTTGCGTTGGGATATAATCCTTCAATTTTTTCCCATCTTTCTATTAAATCAACAGCTTCTTTTTTTACAGCATCAGTAGGTCCAGAAGAACCCATTTTTTGTGCGTTTTTATTTTTTTTAAGATCAGAGCCAGAGGCAAAACTATCAACAGGTAAATCCAAAGAACCAACTCCCGATTGCGATGCCGTATCTTCTGTTACTGCACTCGCAACAGGTGTTGCAGCAACTTCTGGCTTTCCCTCTACATTAGGATTTTCTTCTGGTCCCATTGTTTCTTCTTCAACAAATAACTTTGCTGTTGGATGTTTAACTAAAAATGCTTCTACATTGGGTAATCCAACGCGGTGTTTTTTTCCGTTTTCGTCTATGTAAAGATCATTCATATTATACTGCAAATGTTTCGTCGATTACTTCCTCTTCAACCATTTCAGGTTGTACTTCTTTTTTAACTACATCAGTAGTAGCGCCTAAGGCGACTACTGGTAATAAAGGTTTTACGCTTTCAAGCATAAGCTTTTGAAACTCAACTTGCTGCTCTTCATTTACGTTATTTCCGTTTGGAGCTACAGTAAACTTTAAATCTTCTTCCATGTTAAAAACATTTCTCCACGCATTATTAGCTAATGTGTAATCAGAAAGTAAAGAACTAGCTTTAGCTCTTAATTTTGGTTTTATAGACTGTATAATCATTGACATGTTAGCTGGTATAAACTCTGTTTGAGTTTTTCCATCGTCAGAAATTTCTTGATAAGCTTTATCTAGTAATAAAAAAGGATCATTATATTGCAAGCTTTTATCTAGTATGCCTATAGGTTCACCAGCAGAATCCAACGTGCTAGGAGATTGTAGCATTTTAATGTTATCACCCTTTAAGTCAAGTATAAGACCAGGATCATAAGCTAACCACTGTAAAGCTGGTTTGTCTACTATTTCACCGTTCAGTATAGAACCTGAGTATCTAAGTCTAACTTCGCCGTCTACCCCTATATAATATTTTTCTTCAGAATTACCTCCATCTAGTCCATTTCTTATAACCATAGTTTTACACCATGTAGGTGTTTCTCCTCCAACTAAAGCCATACCTCCTGGCTGACCTGGAAACTTCATACCATCTCTACCAAAATACTCTAATAAAAACAAAGGATCATTTTCTTTACCTAACTCTATAACTTTATACAGCTCTTGAAGAGACTTTTCTAAAGAACCAGTTTGAATACTAGCGTCTCTTCTTTCTGTTCTATCTTTAGCGTTTTCAACGGTAGCGCTAGAATGATATATACCCCAAATCAATTCGTTGCCTAATTCAGCTAAAGCTGGGTTTCTTATACTACCTTTTTGAGTTTGTATTAAAGCCGCTTCTGTATTTTGAAAAAACCTAGAAGAAACATCTCTTTGCACTTGCGCAGCTTCTTTTTGAGATTTAGACATAGAAGCTTCAGCTTTGCTAATGACGCTAGAAACCTCTTCAACAACACCATAAGCAGCGTCATCCCAGATCTTATTAACCTGTTTGTTTATTGTAGTAAAATTATTGTTTTCAGCCATTTTAATTTTGTTTATCCTGTGTATGCTGCTTTGCTACCAAATATATTTCCAACAGCACTTATTCCGCCTCCAATAGCCGCACCTTTAGCCGCGTTAGCCGATTGCATTCTCTGGCTTGCGTTGTCTATTTGACCTTGTTTTCTGTTTAACTGTTGCTCGGTTCTACTTTCTTGAGTTTCAAACTCGTATATAGCTCCTTCTACATCGGCCTTTTGCACTTTTTCAGCTTGGCTTAGACCAACATTCTGAACGCGTTTAGCTTCGGTCATCTCTATACCCTGAAGTCTTTCTTCTCCAGAAGCTCTCATTTTTTGATTGTTAGCTTCTTGTTGTTCTATACTAGCGGCAACGCCTTTTTTACTTTCTAAAGCCATTCTAGCTAAAGCGGTTGCTCCACCAGCGCTGGCACCAGTAGCTCTAAGAGTATCAAGGGTATTAGCTAAAGCTATATCAGCTTCTTCAACTTGCATTTCAGCTGCAGCTGTTGAAACAGATAAATTAGCAAACGGATTAGAAGCCATGCCGCTAACATTAGCTACCATATCAGACATATCAGTTATACCCTCGTAAGGGTTTATTACGGTTTGTCTTTTAGATTCTAAGTCTGCTATTTTTCTTTCCGCAGTCATTCTTTGACCTTTAGCCCTTTTAGCTGCTTTGTTAGCTCCGTACATCTGGACTCCAGTCCCTATTGCTGAAACCGCTGCGCCTGCTATAGCTATTGCTGATATTGCTGCCATGTTGTATTAATTTATTATTTTTACCATTTCGTGTGAAGCTGTTTTATCTATATTCCAACCTAATTTCTCATGTATATTTAGTAGGCTTTTACTTCTACTTATAGACATCATATATTTTTTACCAGCAGACTTAACCATTTCTTCTGCTGTTTTAATTAAAAGCTCTATAGCTTGTTTTTTGTCTTCGTCTTTATAATCAGGATTTGATATAATCCAGTCAAGCCAAACTAAATCTGAATTACTCCAGTACAAAAATCCAGCTACTATATTAACATTGTCTTTGCTAACCATAACACCGCTAGTTCCTTCACCAGGAAGCATATCTTTGCTAAGTATAGGCCAATCCCATCTTTCCCACCAAGAGCACAGCTCTTCATAGTCTTCTTTTAGAAGCGTTCTTACTTTTAATTCCATTTAATTTAATTTAATATGATGACTCTACATATTGTGAAGAGACCGCAAATAATTCTTTAGCTCCTCCAACGTCAGTAACCTGATCGTTAGATATAGTCACTGTAGCAAAATAACCTTTTATACCTGTCATGTCCGCACCAAACACAATTTCACCAGCTGCTGGAGCACTTGTATTTATTAGATTAGCCATATACTTGTTTTCTTTTCTGTCAAAACCTGCATGGTTTAACGGAGGTATTAGAGATGCTGGAAATACATTACCGTAATCATCATAAGATCCTTCGTTATAGCTATAAGTTGCTGGTTTATTTAAAACAGCAGTAGTATCTTGACTACCTAATTCGTATTGATTACCTTCTCTTCCTTCAGGAGTTCCAACGCTATGTACGCCTGTTATGTCTGAAAGAAAACTATCAACTTGCCAACCGTTACTACCTTCGTAATTAACAGTTTTAAACACTTTTGACATGCTTACTTTTGGATTAAATACGAATTTTATACTAGACGTAAATTGAGTGCCGTAGAAATTAGATCTAATAGCGTTGTCTTTGTAGTGTAAATATAAAACACCATCTTTCATTGTATAGAAATCACTTTTCATACTTATACCTTGATCTGGCTTGTAATCAAAAAAGCTTGGAAACCCATTTACGTCTTCATCAAAAGAAAGGGTGTTATACGATCCTAGAGAAGGTTGTAAAGATAATACATACTGTTTCGTGTGCATGTCCCAAGATCCAACAGCTTTACCTACGTCTGAAGGAGATGCGTCTAGAGTACTTAATTTGTCTCTAAAGTAATCTGTCATACCATATTTAGATATTTCAGTTAAACCATCTTTAGATAGTCTTAAAACAGCATTACGATCTTTGTCTGTAAAATATTTTCTATTTCCGTAATAAGCAAAACTTTCAGGATTTTTACTTATTCCATATCTACCAGCAAAAGGTCTAACAGCTCCAATAACTAGATTTGAAGAAGTTACAGTTCCACCGCCTTCTGCTGAGTATATAGCGTCTTTATCTACAAGAGCACTACTAACTTTAGACTCTTGAAATATAGTTAAATTTGTATTTTCTGCGTATATTCTTTGTATAGATCCATTAGCTGGATTTAAACTTTTTGTTATATCAGTTCCAACAGAGAAAACATTAGTATCATTTATACCTGTTCTAGAATTAAATATACCTGAGTATATCAAAGAACTACTTCTGATTTGAGCATTAGGCTCAGATTCAATTAAATAAGCTTTTACGCCGTAAGCATCAGATACATTGTTATAACCGCCTCGTATTCTAGACTCTTCAATGGCCCAGTTTTTAAGGTTGCTAGGCGCTGATGGATCTACGTAAGAAGGGTTTCCATAGGTATTATCTCCTCTAGAACCATTCCATACAGGTACATCACCAGCTGCACCTAGTGTTTTTCTTAATATAAAGCTATTAAAATATTTTATCTCTATTGCTCCCATACTATATTATCACTTATTAACTTATTAAATTACTAGTAGAACGGTAATACTACCACGTTAGGTAAGGCTGTTCCGGCTATCTTTTTGCTATTTGTAAAATTAGCTGTCCATCTTCTTAAATGCGAATCACCTGTAGGGTCGTAAGTTCCTTGTACCAGTTTATATGAATTGCCATTTGAAAAAGAATTTTGATTACCATTCTCAGTGCTATAAATGTTATCGCTAGAAGCGTTATAACAGTAAAATCCACTGCTCATTGTATCATCAATTTCTTGTAAGTTTGGATCTTTATAAAAAACAGTTACATATTTTAAAGACCATTCTCTAGCGTAAACCTCCGTGTTTGGAGTGTCGGAAGAAGCTAGATCAGAAGAACTTTTAGCTGTAGCTGATCTAAAGTATCTAAAAGCAGTCTCAGTTGAGTTGTTTGGATAGTAAAAATCACCAAAAGTAAGATTTACTTTTATATTCATATTAATAAATCTTTGGCTAGCATACAGCTGAGAGTTTGAGCTAACACATTGTGTATACGTTACACCTGGAACCACATCAGCTTGTCCTGATCCGCCTCCTTCAACATGCGAATTAGTTGGAAAACGCACTATAAGTCTATATTCTCCGTATTTATCAGAATTGCCATATCCTCCTTGATCTTTACCTATAGCAAATACTTTAGAAGAAACACTTTCAAGCATAGGACCACCATCTTTTTGAAACGTAGCAGAAACTTCATTAAAATCAACAATATTGCTAGTGCTAAAAGCGCTATTTGGAGAGCATCTATTAACAACAACATCGGAAGTTTGAGAATTATCATTAATAACTCCAGTCTCAACCATTGTAGCTCCAGTGTTTGGGCTTAAATCATATGAATTTCTCTGTATACCTCCAAGCGTTATGTTTTCACCTTCTACATCTACAGCTTGAACCCAAGCATCATTACTACTTGCTCTGTACTGAAGAAAACTAGGCCATGCAACTCCTCCTTGTTGTTGAGGTCCAGAAAGATTATCAAAAACTTCATTACTAGTATTGCTTAATGGAAATGATTTCAATGTATAATCAATCTTTAAATAAGCAGTACCAGAAGATAACGCATGATTGTTCGTTAGGGGTAGTTGACTTGATGGTCTATAGTTAGTATTTATAAATACTACAGGTTGGGTTCCTTGTTGATCGCTATACTCGCAGTTAGGACTGTTCTTAACCTCTTGATCTCTACTAGCGTTAGACAACCCAGTATTGCTTAATGAGAGTCCACTAAAAACAGCTCTACCATTAAGTGTATTTCGCATTCCATCTGGTAAGTTACCCTCAACAACATCTATTAAAGAAGAATTACTATAATCGTTAGACCAATACATACCAGCAGATCCCATGCCTTCAGAAAAAGCAACATCATTTCTTTTACCCCATCCTGCATTTATTTGCTCTTTACCAAAGATAACGCTAGCTTGAGCTGTATCGGTTGCTCCTCCAGAGTCAGTTACAACAACATCAAAAGAATAATTTCCTTCTGCAGTTCCACTTGGTTCTGTTAAAGTACCACTAGTTGGGTTTATTATTAATTCAGGAACTAAACCAAGTACAGGTGCAGGAATTTGATTTTGTATTTTCCATGATAGATCTATTACAGTAGTGTAAGGTGTTGGTGGGTTTATAGAGCCATTAACAGCTGTATAAGTTGTTATTACAGCAGAAGGTATTCTATCTGGAGGTAGATTTATAATAGGTAGTGGTTGTCCGTTTATTACAGGATCTTCATTACCTAAACCTACAATTACAGGGAATGGAGCTGCAGTTGAGCCAGCCTGACTAAGGTCTTTAACGTTAAAAACAAATAAGAACCTTCTAGTTTCTTCTGCTCTAGTGTAGTACTTAGGATTTACAACTACAAGTCTATGTGTGTTTATATTACCATTTGGCGTACCTGCTATTAACGACCAGTCACTAGTTACATCGTTACCGTTTAAATCAGCAACACTAACAATAGTAACTTCATTGTTTGTCATAGCTACAGAACCTAATCCAAGAGGTAGTAATGGAAAAAAGTCAGTAGCTGGATTCGTTGCTGGTGAACCTCCTTGCGTGCTTTCTGTTTGTATGAAGTCAAAATTACTAAAACCTTTTACTTGAGGTCCAGAATCTACCGCATCATTAAAATCTGAAACTAATCCAGATGTTGATGTTTCCCAAAATATATCCAATAGCGACTCTACAGGGGCTGTCTCGTAAACACCTAAGGTTACATTCACTAGTGTTGTGTCACTAGCAGGCTCTAAAGAACCTATTAAATTCCCAGACTGAGTAAGTCTAGCCATTGAAGGATTTGATAAGGTTTGGTATATAGATCCATATAACGGAGGAGTTGCAACAGTAGCAAAATCGTTTTGAAGAGCGATAGTTGAAACTATATTACTAGTTGGAGGAGATATAGATGTTATAACTCCAGCGGAAACAGTAGCAGTTGTAGGATAATAAGGTTGATTACCGTTAACAGGATTAGGATTTGTTGAAGTAACATCTGGAGTTACTCTACCATATAACTCAACACTACTTCTGTATTGTTTTTGATTTGGTCCTACCTCAGTTAGATCTCTAGGTACTTTATTTATATTGTCGTTCAATAAAGTTATAAAAGCTATTGTACCGTTTGGATCAGGCGGTGTAGTTGGCGTGTTTGGATAAAATCCCATAATTCCAGGAAGATAAACATTATAATACTCTTGTTCAGATTGCTTAACCACCACTTTGTAAGAGTACCAACCTAAAGGATTGTACGAGTCGCTAGTAGCATCGCCATTGTACACACCAGGGTAATTAGTTATAGGGTCAGCACCTACAGGTATTTGCCCGTTAACTAATAATTTTAAAGAATCTCCAGGCCAACTGTTTATGTCATTAGCGGGAGATCCCACGGGTAAAACTGGTGTTGGCTTATAAGGATGGTAATAAGTAGATCCACCGTATGTTATGCCTTGAGTGTCTGTTATTTGAGTAGTTTTAACAGGAGATAAAACAACTGTAGATTGTCTTCCAAACTTATCAGACAATACAATTCCCACTTGATAATTTCTATTTTGCTTTACAGTATGCTCTGGATATTCTGTTATGCTTGTGTTATTTAGAGATTGATTGTCGTTAGCTGGTGCAAAAGAAGCTTTTGGAGTGACAGCAACGTCGTAATCTATAGTAGCTGGTGGAGTGTGTTTGTCTTGAAAATTACTATAAACAACTCTATTACTTATAATTTCTTGACCAAAAGCTCTAACAGGAACCATATCAAAAACTCTTATTATTTCAGACTCTGGTAGTGTTTTATATGGTTTGCGTGATTGATAATTATACTTATAAAAACCTTGACCATATGTATTCAAGGATGTGTTTTCAGTTCCGTCTTCATTTAAACTAAAATCTTGACTAGATATAGTATCTAAAACCTTAACAGCGAGTGCATCTGATTCTTTGTATAGAAGCTCAATGTCACTAACATGAAGACTGTTCATTAATTGATTAGCCGCAAAAGGAAGTGGAACGTATAAACCTACGTTGTTCACTTTGTTTTCCATGAATTGAACTATAGTGCTTCTGTACGTAGCATCTTCATCTCCTGTTAAAAAATAACCATCTTGTTTTGGGATGAATGCAGCTTGCGTAAATGGAGCCATTATTGAGTACTCTCCATCTATGAATTTAAATCTATAACTAAAAGACACAAATTTATCTTCTAAGTAATCAGGATCTCCAGGCCAAGTGCTATCGTAAAAAGGATTATTTTTTGAAGGATCTGGAAGAAATTCAGACGTAACATCTTGCATTGAAGTGTAATACTGTCCGCTTGTGCTGTAATATAAGTCAATAGCATTGTAAGGGTTGTACTTAGCTACAGACACAGTTTCTTCGTTAGTATAAAAAGTACCATTACTAGCTCTATCTATATTTATTTTTCTAGGTTGATTTCTGTTGTCAGTCCAAAATAATAAATTTTCTATAAGGTTTATACCGTATATAGGATTGTTTTGAGCAAAATTTAAATAAGCTCCTTCTGCTAATTTGTTTACGTTTTTAGTTAACGTATTGTATTCGTATATGTAATTTAAAGCAGATGCACTCCAATTTACTGGAGTTTGATTTTCGGTTACGGTGTCTTTCCAGTTTGTTAAAAAAACAAATATTGAACCAGTGTTTACATCTCCATAAACACCTATAGACTTAAGTTGATCTACGTTTGATGGAACTCCAGCTATAGCATTAAAATCTATATTAGCTCCAACCGTATCAACAGCTGGTGCGTTACCAATAACGTTCTCTAAAGCACCTACGTCTTGCCCTTCTGATTTACTAACTTGTATGTTTTTACCCTCTCTATATTCACCAGAGGGTAAAAGCCTATCATCTAAGTCTTTATTCATCTTAGATTTAATAAAAGCGTTTTTAACTTCAGCCATTTATATTAGTATTTAATCCATTTAGATTTACCTCTAGCAATCTGAACAAATTCATTTAATTTTATATTTGATAATCTAATCTTAGCATTTCTAAGTTTAGCGCTTTTTTCGCGTCTTAGTCTTTGTATAACGTACTCAGGTTGATTTATTCTAGTAGCTAATATAGCGTGACTAATGTGAGCATATAAAGCCTCTTCAGCTAGTTTAGGTATTTTCATATCAGCATCATAACCTAATCCGTCTGATATGTATTCTAAAATTATAAGCTTACTGGCAAGATCGCTAGAAAAAGACATTTTACCGTTTCTTTCATTTATGGTAAACCATCCATTTACTTGGGCAGTTTCAGGTTGCAGACCATATCTTTGTCCAAAATAATTATCCCCATACATACCACCGTATCCTAAACCGTCAGACAACAACATACCAGTTAGATTGCTTTGAGCAGCGTTAATCTGTTCTAAATTATTAGTCGCCCATCGATCTTCTGTTATTGAAGTGGTGTCTATGTTGTCACCTATATTATCCTGTATCGGCAGACCCTGCGTATCTTGACCTGGTATTTCGTAAGGGTTTGTTGTTAAAGTTGTGGGATATATAATGTGTTTTATTCCTTGACCATCGATCCATGATACGTTTACGTAATTAACATAATCTTGAGGAAGCGGTACGCTTAGATTAGCAGGAATATTTAATTCTTGAGATCGGATACTCTTTAAAGTATCATAACTAAATTCTTGTAATCCTCTTTTAGCAAAGAACATTACGTCAGTGGTTTTGACACTAGGTATTAATTTTCCGGCACCAACATAACCTATCATGAAGTTAGTTATAACATCTTCTAATGTAGTATAAGCGTAACCGCCGTAGTTATCTTCAACTGTATCTCCATACGCATCTCTATTGCCGTATTCACCACCGTATTGACTAAGTAGTTGTATCACAAACCACTCATTAGCGTCGGGAGGTGTGCCTAAAGTTATCTTATTGTTTAATACAGTATAAGACGATGTATATTCTACGAAAGTTCCTGGAATACCTAGTTGACTTACATATAGTTTAAAATTATTTAAATTATATTCAGCAGTGGTTGGATTACTACTTCCAAATATTAAATCAGTATCAAACGTGGCTATTAAATCAGAGCCGGTTATAGGTGCTTCAAACGTTTGAGATCCAGCATAATACTGCGCATTAGTTTCGGTTATTATACCGTTATTAGGTGTTGCCATATTATATTAGCTTTTTTGATTTATTTGGTCAGCTTGAACTTGCGCTGCGGCTGCTTGAACTATTTGAGGATCTCTTATGATTATTCCAGCATAAAGTAGTATTTTTAATATAACTTCTGTCTGTTCTGACGGATGTAATTCAAATTGAGTTGATCCTGTGAGGTTTTGATTAGCACCTTCTGTGGGATTGTAAACACTGCTGTTGTACTGGTATTGACCTAGTGTACCTGTTCCAAAACCCCATCTAGGATTTACTGGAGTCCTTACGAAGTCAATTTTTATATTATTGATTATAGTTTCTGGCTTAACAAAAATCTTTTGATTTTCATAAAGATAAACTGGATTTATAGCGGTGGGTTTAGTTAATTTAGACATATTAACATAATAAAAATCATGTCTGTCTAATCTCTGTACTATTTTCTCATCATTATACAATACATTACCAAGTCTATAAAAAGAAGTTCCCGTTTGATTAGAACTAGAACTAAAGTTTATTTCTGTTCCATAGATATCTTCTACTGGTAGTTTAAAATAAGAAAGAGTTGCAGTTGGCGAAGTGTAAACCGCCTCTCCTATTGTTTTGAATATAGCTATTTTTTCGTCAATATTCTCTTGTCTATCTGCATAATCTGTATCCGCTTGAGGTATACGTAGTTGCTGATTAAGATCATCGAAGTATGTATGAAATATTTCTAACTGTATTTGTGTTGCTACTCTGTTGAACTCAGTAGGTGTCATATATCCCCTTTGCTCTTTATTGAGTATCATTAAAACAGTTTGATATACTGTGTTTACGTTTATAGCCATTTGTTGTTATTATTAAAATAAAGGAGGCTCTCGCCTCCCTTATAGTATTACATGTTAAGAGAACTTTTTCTCTATAGACTGAAAGACTTGAATGCCTTCGTCTGTCTTGAAGAAAGATGCCATAGCTGAGTATGGGTTTTCGTCAAAAGGTACTGTCATTAATTTTCTACCATTAGAAGCCCAAGTAAATGTTCTTTGGTCATCAGCTAATTTAATTATATTAGCTTCAGTTGCTCTAATAGCAAAGTTTCTAAGTTGAACATTGTCATCATTAGCAAGATCTAAGAACAGCTTAGGATTATGCTTAGCGAATAAGAATAAATCTCTTTTAAGCTCCTTAGAACTCATGTCTGATACTTTAGATCCTAATTCTACGCGTAGTATAGCTTCACATTGATCAATGTCGATGTTTTTAGCGATATTCATAGCTTCTAATTCCATTTCTAATTCAAACAAATCATCTTTAGCTTCTTCTACAACATCTTGCTCATTATATAGCACTCCCAAAAGAGGATGATATATAGATAATATTTTTTGAAGAGCTTGATTTTTCTTTTGAACTAATAAACTTCCTTCTTTAAATCTAATATGGCCAAGTGTAGCTTCGCCAGCTTGTTCATCTTTAAATGGAGAGTTTTGATTAGTAGCATATCTTACTTCTCTTTGTTCATTTTTTTCAGTGTCATACCACAATAGTGGATGCCTTGCTGTATGTTTTGAAGGTATTTTTAATGTTAAAGGATTGTGAGGTCCTTTTAGGAAATACGTTCTGTCTTTGATTTCCCAAGACGTATCTTGAGTTGCTTGTTTTTTAGCCATAATATAATATAATTTGATATTTAATAAAAGTAAGTATTACCCCCGTCAGTTCAACGAGGGTAAATCTTACTGTAGTAATTACACTCCTTTAAAGAGTACAAAGTTATTAGCAGCTTGTACTACTAAACATCTTTCAGATAGGAAGTTAACCTCCATTGCATCAAGAGTACTTGTGAAAGCACCACCTGCTGATCCA
>OLHR01000475.1_pt1 | contig 12036 bp, 6 predicted proteins | sample 1609291 | NCBI WGS metagenome assembly OLHR01 (sample SAMN05416707, study PRJEB24817) | seawater metagenome | isolation source: Sea water | place: Canada:Atlantic | collected 2013-07 | reverse complement strand
TCGTGGGCTCGGAGATGTGTATAAGAGACAGATTTTACTGATAGCAGTTTATTTTGGAGTATTAATTTTAATTTCTTATTTAACTGGAAAAGAAGATTCTAACGAAGCCTTTTTTAAAGCTAACAAATCTGCTCCGTGGTATCTAGTTGCTTTTGGGATGATAGGAGCCTCCTTATCTGGGGTCACTTTTATATCGGTTCCTGGTGCTGTTGAGGCAAAGCAATTTGGATATTTACAGGTAGTATTTGGATATTTTTTTGGGTATCTAATTATTGCATATGTATTACTTCCTATTTATTATAAATTAAATCTTACTTCTATTTACACTTATTTAAGAGATCGATTTGGCAACACAAGTTATAAAACAGGCTCCATTGCTTTTCTAATATCAAGAATTGTAGGGGCATCATTTCGGTTATTTTTAGTTGCAAAAGTATTGCAACTCTTAATTTTTGACTCCTTAGGAGTTCCTTTTTCAATTACCGTTATTATCACTGTTGCTTTAATTTGGCTTTACACCTTTAAAGGAGGCATAAAAACCATTATTTACACAGATGCATTACAAACATTTTTTATGCTTGTTGCTGTAATTGTAACCATCACCTTTTTGGCTAATGCATTGGATCTTACTAGTTTTACGGAAGTATATACGAATGTCAAACAAAGTGCAATGAGTAAAGTATTCTTTTTAGATACGATAAATGACTCTCAGTATTTTATAAAAAGTTTTTTAGCTGGAATGTTTATAGCCATAACTATGACTGGCTTAGACCAAGATATGATGCAAAAAAACCTAACGTGTAAAAACCTTAAAGAAGCTCAAAAAAACATGGTTTCTTTTAGTGTGGTACTAATTTTTGTAAATATATTATTTCTAGTTTTAGGCTTGCTACTTACTCAATATGCTACACAAAACGGAATCAATGCAACTAAAGATGATTTATTCCCAACGATAGCTATGCTTCCTGAAATAGGAATTATGACCTCTGCTTTCTTTTTATTAGGGCTAATAGCAGCTGCGTATTCAAGTGCAGATTCTGCACTTACTTCATTAACAACTTCTTTTTGTATTGACATTATAGAGTTAGACAAAAAACCCAAGGAACAACAGAAAAAAGTTAGGAAGAAGGTTCATGTATTAATTAGTCTAGTCTTGATTTTAGTGATTATTTTATTTAATTCTCTTTTTAAGGATGTTTCGGTAATTTGGGAATTATTTAAAGCGGCTGGCTACACTTATGGTCCATTACTTGGATTGTTTGCATTTGGTATTTTAACAAAATCGCAAATCAAAGATAAATATGTATGGATAATTGCTGTTATAGCTCCTGTTGTATCGTTTATAATTAATCAATACTCGGTAGTTTTACTAAATGGATATCAAATAGGATTCGAAATATTAATCATTAATGGATTGATAACTTTCTTAGGACTAGTACTGATTCGTAGACAACAAAACTAAAGTGCAAACTTCTTCGTATTCAATATTGTTTTCATTTAAAATAGTGTAAAATTCTAGATTTTCAGTTCCAGGATTAAATAATACACGTTTGGGTTTTAATGATACTATGTAGTTATAAAATGCTACTTGACGTTTTGGATTTAAATATAAAGTAACTGTATTGATGTTTTCGAACGATTTATTGTTCTTTATAATTTCTACTCCAGCTACCTTCCCAATTATTAATCCAATGGCTAAAACCGGATGTCCTTTATCTACTAATTTGTTAATCGCTTTATAAGAATACCTTAAAGGATTTAAACTAGCGCCAATTACAAGTGTTTTCTTCATTTATATAAGCTTAAATATAATACTATGTTAAAAATATAACAATAACTATTTACTAGGTATATAAAGTAGAAATATTGCTCTCTTCGTTGCTTGTTTTTTTAACTGATAGTTCGTGTTAATACCCAAAGTAAAGTAACAAGCACAAAAAAAATCTTATTTAAGATTTATTTGAATTAACCATTTGTAATAAGCCCTAAACAGTATTGAAAAAGACTTTTATACCAATAGTTTTTTAGATTTTACACTACCATCTAATAATAGCACTTGCCCAAGTAAAACCAGAACCAAATGCTGCTAAAACTACTAAATCTCCTTTATTTACTTTTCCTTCTTCCCAAGCTTCAGATAAAGCTATTACAATAGAAGCTGCTGTTGTATTACCGTATTTTTGAATATTATTATAAACCTGATCGTCTCGTAATTTAAATTTCTTCTGTACGAATTGAGAGATTCGTAAATTGGCCTGATGTGGAATAAACATATTTATATCTGCAGGAGTTAACCCGTTAGTTAGTAAGCCTTCCATTATTACTTCAGAAAAACGAACCACTGCATTTTTAAACACAAAAGTTCCATTCATATAAGGATAATAAGAAATATCATCTGGGTTATTTAAAATTTCTGGAACCCAATGAGCGATACTTGGCCCTTCTACTGTTAACTCTTTGGCATGTTTTCCTTCACTGTGCAAGTGAGTAGATAAAATTCCTCTTTTTTCATCATCGCTCCTTGTTAAAATTACTGCTCCGGCTCCATCACCAAAAATTACAGAAACTCCTCGGCCACGATCTGAAATATCCAATCCTCCAGAATGAAATTCAGAACCTATCACCAAAATGTTTTTATACATTCCTGTTTTTATAAATTGATCGGCCACTGATAAGGCATATACAAAACCTGAACATTGATTCCTTACATCTAAAGCTCCAATAGTTGGTAAATCTAACATGTCCTGTATTTGAACACCACAACCTGGAAAATACATATCGGGACTTAGGGTCGCAAAAATGATAAAATCAATATCGTCCTTGTCGATACCAGCTTTTGCAATGGCAATTCTAGCAGCTTTTGCACCCATAGAAGCAGAAGTTTCATCACTTCCTTTTTTAATCCATCTTCGTTCTTTTATACCAGTTCTTTCTTGAATCCACTCATCGTTAGTGTCCATCAATTTTGAAAGATCCTCATTGGTAACTATATTTTCTGGAACAAAATGTCCCAATCCTGAAATTCTTGATGTGTACATATATTTTATGGGATTAATTCAATATTACCAATTTAATATTGGAAGTGGAAAGATAGGTATTAACTCAAAAATGCCGAAGTAATTTGAAAACATAATTTATGCACGCATAGTATTTTAAAATCTTATTCTTTTGTCAAGTTGTCAGATACTCAGTTTTGGTACTTTTTTTGAAAGGTAATGTATTATAAAATAATTTAAAATTCACAAAAATGAGTAAAGGAACTATTAACGTATCGGTTGACAATATTTTTCCGCTAATTAAGAAGTTTTTATATAGCGATCACGAAATTTTTCTAAGAGAATTAATTTCAAACGCCACAGATGCTACCGTAAAACTAAAGTATTTAACCAACATAGGTGAAGCCAAAGTAGAATATGGCAATCCAATGATTGAAATAAAAATTGACAAAGAAAATAAGAAACTTCATATCATCGACCAAGGAATTGGTATGACAAAAGATGAAATTGAAAAATACATCAATGAAATAGCATTTTCTGGAGCTGAAGAGTTTTTAGAAAAATACAAAGATGAATCTGGAGATGACAAAGGTATTATTGGTCATTTTGGATTGGGTTTTTATTCTGCTTTTATGGTAGCAGAAAAAGTTGAAATTATTTCAAAAAGTTTTAAAGACGAACCTGCTGTTCATTGGGAATGTGATGGATCTCCAGAATATATTACCGAAGCGTCAGACAAAACAGACAGGGGTACAGAAATTATTCTTCATATCGCAGACGATTCTTTAGAATTTTTAGAAGATGCGCGTATTACAGAACTTCTTACTAAGTATAACAAATTTATGCCCATTCCAATTAAATTTGGAACCAAGGAAGTAAATGACCCTGACCACACGCCAAAAACAACTAAGGATAAAGACGGAAAAGAAACTACCGAGCCACAAAAAATGATTACGGTAGACAATCTAATCAATAATCCTACCCCTGCTTGGACCAAACAACCTGCAGATTTAAATCCTGATGATTATAAAAGTTTTTACAGAGAATTGTATCCTATGCAATTTGAAGATCCTCTTTTTAACATACACCTTAATGTAGATTATCCTTTTAATCTTACCGGAATTTTATACTTCCCAAAGATGACGAATGATATGAATTCGCAAAAAGATAAAATTCAGTTATATCAAAATCAAGTTTTTGTAACTGATAATGTGGAAGGAATTGTTCCAGAATTTCTAACGATGCTTCGTGGAGTTATTGATTCACCAGACATCCCTTTAAATGTTTCTAGAAGTTACCTTCAAGCAGACGGTGCTGTAAAAAAGATTTCAAGTTACATCACTCGTAAAGTAGCTGATAAACTAAAGAGCTTATTTAATAGCAATAGAGAAGAATTTGAGCAAAAATGGAATGATATTAAAATTGTTATTGAATATGGAATGCTTTCTGAAGATAAATTCTTTGAAAAAGCACAAGCTTTTGCTTTATTCCCAACAGTAGATAATACCTACTTTACGATTGAAGAATTAAAAGAAAAAATCAAACCGCTACAAACCGATAAGGATGATAAGTTAGTGGTTTTATATGCTTCAAATAAAGACGAACAACACGCTTATATTGATGCAGCAAAAGAAAAAGGATATGAAGTATTGTTTCTAGACTCTCCTATCGTTTCACATTTAATTCAAAAATTAGAATCTACAGAAGAAAATGTAACTTTTGTAAGAGTAGATGGAGATCATATCGACAATTTAATTAAGAAGGATGAGGAACAAATATCTAAGTTAAACGAAGAGGAGAAAAAGACTTTAACCACTATTTTAACTGAGATCATTCCTCAAGATAAATTTACAGTTCAGTTAGAGGCTATGGATAGCAAAGCCAATCCATTTATCATCACACAACCAGAATTTATGCGTCGCATGAAAGAGATGCAACAGTCAGGTGGCGGTGGCGGTATGTTTGGGATGGGTAATATGCCAGATATGTATAATTTAGTAGTCAACACTAACAATGAGTTAATTGGCGAAATACTAAGTACTAAAACTGCAAAAAAGAAAGAGCGTTTGGTTAATCAAGCATTAGATTTAGCACGTTTATCGCAAAACCTTTTAAAAGGTGAAGAATTGACCACCTTTATAAAACGAAGTTTTGATATGATTAAATAATCATTTTAAAACTTAAAATCCAAGCCTCTTTTTCTTAATTGAAAAGGAGGCTTTTTTTTACAAATAACTTTATTTCTAATTATTCGTGTTTTCTTTTAAATAATAAGTTCAAAGTTTATATTCAAGCTTTACAAAACTCTTCAGTTACACTAATACACAAAAATGATCTTTTTTTGCTATATAAAAACCTTCCAAAAACTGAAGGATTAACTAGAAATATAGTTGAAAAATTTATATATAGAAGTTTCAGAAAAATATGAATCATTCTTTCTTAAAACTGCAGAGGAACGTTATCTGGAATTCATTATTAGTGAACCTAATATTATTAAAATCGTACCCCAATATATGATTGCTTCATATATAGGAATTACACCTGAAGCATTAAGTCGAATTAAAAAACGAAATACCTAAAGCAAAACATTATGAAAAAACTTTATACATTATCCTTTTTTTTAGTATCCTTTATTTGCTTTTCTCAATGTCCACCTGATGACATTATTTTAAACAATCAAAATGATATTGACAACTTTTCAATAAATTATCCTAATTGTACCGCATTAAATGCTGGATTAACAATAACAGGCTCTGATATAACTAACCTTAGCCCTTTGTCAGTTATTGAAACTGTAGATGGAAATCTATCGATAGCAGAAAATCCTAGTTTACTAGATATTACAGGGTTCGATAGTATAGAAGATATTGGTCAAAGTCTTTATATTAAAGATAATCTTAGTTTAATAGATATTTCAGGGTTCAGTAATTTAGTGACTATTGAAAAAGATCTTAATATTAGAGATAACACTAGTTTGACAAATATTAGAGGGTTCAATAATTTAGCAAGTATTGGAGATGATTTTTTTCTTAGAGATAATACAAGTTTAATAGATATTATAGGGTTCAATAGTTTAGAAAGTATTGTAGGGAATTTTAAAATTGAAGATAATACTAGTTTACAAGATATTTCAGCATTCAATAATTTAGTAACTTTTGGAGGTAAATTATATATTAGAGATAATTCTAGTTTGCCAGCTATTTCAGGGTTCAATAATTTAGTGACTATTGAAGGTATATCTATTCAAGCAAATTATAGTTTACTTGATATTTCAGGGTTCAATAGTTCAGAAACTATTTTAGGTGCTTTAGATATTCAAGGAAATTATAGTTTACTAGATATTTCAGGGTTCAGTAGTTTAGTGACTATTGGAGATGACCTTAGAATTAGAGAAAATTTCATTTTACCAGATATTTCAGGGTTCAATAGTTTAGTGACTATTACAGATTACTTAAGTGTTGATGAAAATCCTAGTTTACTAGATATTTCAGGGTTCAACAGTTTAGTGACTATTATAGATGGCTTATCTGTTGATGAAAATCCTAGTTTACAAAATATTACAGGATTTAATAACCTAGAAACTGCTGGACGTATAGATATTGAAGAAAATATTAATTTACCAGCTATTTCAGGATTTAATAACCTAGAAACTGCTGGACGTATAGATATTGATGAAAATATTAATTTACTTGATATTTCAGGGTTCAGTAATTTAGTGACTATTGAAGATTATTTTTATATTGAGGACAATGCTAGTTTACTAGATATTTCAGGGTTCAATAGTTTAGAAAGTATTGTAGGTAATTTTTATATTGATGATAATACTAGTTTACAAGATATTTCAGGGTTCAATAGTTTAGAAAGTATTGTAGGTAATTTTTATATTGAAGATAATACTAGTTTACAAGATATTTCAGGATTTAGTAGTTTAGTGACTATTGGAGATAATTTTAATATTGAAGCTAATTCGAATTTATTTTCAATTACAGGGTTCAATAGTATAGAAACTATTGTAAATACTTTTTATATAATTAACAATAGTAATTTAAATAAATGTAACATTGATTACCTGTGTAATGGGTTAAATTCGAACATTGTACTATCTGGTAATAGCGAAGGCTGTAATAATTTAACAGAGGCTTGTGTAGAAATATGTGAAGCCTTAGAAAATGAAATAATTACTTCAAGCACAGCGCTTTGTCCAGGAGTAACTTTAGAACTAAGTGTTAGCAATCCAGCGGATTCATACCTATGGTCTACAGGCCAAATATCTGAAACCATTTTAGTAAATTCGCTAAGAGATAAGCAGTACTGGGTTGATGTAACTAGCAGTGGAAGTGTATGTAGAGATTATATCGTTATTAACCGTTTTTCTGAAAACTTAACAATTACGCAGCTAGCTGATTTAGTTTTGGACAGTGATACTGATAGTTGTAGTGCTTATGTTACAGTACCTTTTCCAACAGCTACAAATAGTTGTGGTGTTTTTTCTGAACCTAGTAATTTTAGTCCCATAATCCCATTAAATTTTAGTGCAGAAAATCAATACGGAAGTCTAATTGATACGCCTGTTACTATAAATGAAGTAGAGTTAGTAACAACTGATGCAGTAATTGTTGAAATAAATTATAAGGGAGATTTCAACAACTCAAATGAGTGTATGGAGATAACTGGCCCAGGTGGCTCACAGGTAATAGCTATATGTAACATGGAAAGCGACAATAATTGTGGATCAATAATTAACCCAAGATTTACGGTATCTCAATCAATCTGGAATAACTGGGTAACCACCTTTGGCTCTTCATTAACCTTTACGCTATTAGCAAACGACCAAGTTAATGATGGCGGTTGTGGTAGTTCAGGACCAGAAAATAATTTCATTCAATTAATTATTCAACAAGGAACTATACAAATAACAAACAATCAAAACGAATCTTATGATGCCTCTGGATATTATCCAATTGGAACTACAACCGTTATCATCTCGGCTAGTGACATACAAGGCAACGGTATTATTAACTCCGAAACCATCTCATTTGATATAACGGTTAATGACAATACTCCACCAGTGGTTTTATGCACTGAAAATATTACAATTACAGACGTATGTTCTGCTGTTGTAGAGTATCCAATGCCAACAGTATCCGATAATTGTTCACAGTATGGTATTTCCAACTTAACTCATGTGTTAGATCTTTTTAATAGTAATAATACATCAATTACTGGCTTAATCCCCAATGCTTTCAATTTTGAAATGGATGGAATAAATTCATATTCAATTTCTGATGGCGGGAATGACATGTATGATGAGGGAAATATAATATCTACTGAATATGGAGGTCCAATAGATTATCTAGATAACAATGTAACAAACTCCACCGTTTTTGGAACTAGTGGCGCTTATGTAACAAGAAAAGTTAATAATATGTGGATGCTTGCAGCAGATCTTGATGGTGTTACGGAATTCAATATCGAGGGAAATAATGGCGCTGATGGAGATGGTATTGTAAATGGCTTTACTTCAACACTTACTGTTGGGGATGATAGCTACAGTATTTTTGTAAAACGTGTTTTTGAACCTGAGGATCCATCTATAAACCACTTGATCATAATTCCTGAGAACCCCGGGGCAACTCAAAATTATTCTTTAGATACAGATGACGACGAGCACCAAGTTACTGGATTAACTGGGACTTCACGTCTTTACTACCTATTGTATGCAAGTGCTGATGGTGGCTTTATTGATGATGCTACTACAGAAAGTATTGCTGAGCAATTTTTAGTAAATATAGCCGTAGAAGAACTTATTTTTACTCAAACAGAAGGGTTAACTAGTGGAAGTGAATTTCCTGCTGGAACAACAACAAACACTTTCGAAATATCAGATTCGGCAGGAAATATAGGTTCCTGTTCATTTACTATAACAGTAAACGATGGAGATGCGCCCGATGCGGTTTGTCAAAACATTACGGTACCATTAGACGATATGGGAATGGCAACTATCACTGCCAATCAAATTAACTTTGGTTCTTCTGACAACTGTGGTGTGGATAGTTTAGAACTAGATGTTGACACCTTTGACTGTAGCAATATTGGCGAAAATACAGTTACTTTAACGGTAAGTGATGCGTCTGGTAACTCTGCTACTTGTACTGCTATAGTAACGGTTAATGATACTGATGCTCCAGTATTATCCTGTACTTCTGGAACTTCAAATACTTCAGATGATGGAACAGGAGATTGTACATCTTTATCTCCTTCTAATAATGGATCGTTTGATATTGCTGATAATTGTTCTGGTAGTCTTAACGTAGAAGTAATATTTACCGGAGCAATTACACAAACTTTATCTTTAAATCTTCCACAAGGCTCTGAATATGTCTTTAACGCTCCTTATCCTGTTGGAATAACGACACATGTAGTAACTGTAACAGATACATCTGGAAACTCAGCTTCATGTACTTACACGACTACTGTTTTAGATGATGAAGCTCCAACTTGGGTAAATCCTCCCGCTGATTTAACAGTAGAATGTGATGGTGTTGGAAATGTTACTCAATTTGACGAATGGTTAAACAATACCTTTACTGGAGCAGACAACTGTGGTTCTGTAACAATAACTAGTACTAGTTTGGGCTTGAGCGATACGTGTGGAGGTACTGGAACCGAAGAAACGGTAACTTTTACCCTCACAGACGCTAATAATAATGCCACAATGCTCGATGCTACCTTTACCATTGAGGATACCACTGCACCCGTAATTGTTTGTCCTGGTAATTTAACTGCCTTTACCGAAGATGTTAATTGTGGTGCCATTGTGTTTTTAGGAAATCCAATAGCTATAGAAGAATGTGGATCTGTAATTGTTTATCAAACTGCTGGACTAGACAGTGGATCTGTTTTCCCAGTTGGTGATACCCTTATTGAGTTTACTGCGGAGGATGAGTGTGGTAATATAGCTACCTGTGAATTTATCGTAACAGTAATTGATAATGATGCGCCAGAGGCCATTTGTCAAGACTTAACAGTAATCTTAGATGATACCGGTAATGCTTCTATTGTAGCCGATCAACTTAATATTGGATCGAATGATAATTGTGGCGTGGAAAGTCTCGCTATCGATGTCGATACCTTCGACTGCTCTAATGTAGGTGCTAATCAAGTAACACTAACGGTAACTGATATTCACGGTAATACTGCTACTTGTGTTGCTACGGTAACAGTGTTAGACAACACTGCTCCTATAGCAGTTTGCCAAGACATAACGTTAGAGTTAGGCGATGATGGTACCGTGACTATTGATCCATTAGCTATTGATGGTGATTCTAGTGATGCTTGTGGGATTGCTTCTTACGAACTTGATATAGATACTCTTGATTGTAGTAATTTAGGAAATACAACGGTGACTCTTACTGTAACGGATACCAATGGGAACCAAAATTCTTGTGCAGCAATAGTTACCTTAGAAGATAATAGTGCTCCGGTATTAGTATGCAATGACGTTACTGTTGAGTTAAATCAAGATGGAGTGGCATTTATTACCCCTTCATTGGTAGCCGATATTACAGATAATTGTGGAACAAGCGTAGTAACCATTAATGTACAAGAAGTTTCTTGTGCGGATATTGGAACGCCATTAACAGTTACCGTATTTGCGAATGATGGTAGTGGAAACTCAGCGTCTTGCTCAGCTGTTGTAACAGTAGTTGACTTGTTAGCACCAGAAATAGTATGTCCTGATGACCAGGCAGTAAATCTGGATCCTAATGGAACCCATACCCTCGGAAATTACATTGCTGATGGAAGTGCTACGGCTACAGATAACTGTACTGATCCTGTAACTGTCTTTACTCAAGATCCCGCTGCTGGTACTGTACTAGGTTTTGGAACGCAAGTGATTACTTTTAATGCCGAGGATGAATACGGAAACGTTTCTACCTGTAGTTTTGAGTTGGATATTCAGGAAATATTAGGATCAAGCGATTTAGAAGATTTTACTTCACTGATGCTGTACCCTAACCCTGCAAAGAACAAGGTAAATCTGAGCAATCCTAGACAAATTGACTTGAGCGAAGTAACGATTTACGATCTTACCGGTCGAATCGTTAATAAAGTAGATTTAACGAATATGGGATCTGAGATCACCATTGATGTTTCTACCTTAGCAAATGCTCCTTATCTATTATTGATTAAAGGAAATCAAGGGACTTCTACGAAGCAATTGATAGTGAATAACTAGTAATTATGTTAAACTTCTAAATAAAAAAAACCCTTTAACTAGGGTTTTTTTTATGGAAAAAAGTGTTATACATTTAAAAAAAAATATGACTTATGTTTCCATGGCATCAATATTTATTAGCTTTATTATTTATTCTTGGTGGAGCTAATCATTTTAGAATACCAAAAATTTACAAAAGAATAATGCCCTCATATATTCCAGCACATAGCAGTTTAGTGCTAGCTACTGGTATATTGGAAATGATTTTTGGCTTTATGCTAATTACGCAAGAAAGTCAGCATATCGGTGCAATTGGCATCTTAGTATTATTGATACTCTTTATACCAATACATGTTCATATGTTAATACATAAAGAAGCTTCCTTAAAACTCCCTAGGTGGGTTTTAATTTTAAGAATTCCTCTTCAATTACTATTGATATACTGGGTTTATTTGTATGTTTAATTAGCTATATATATCATTAAGAATGCTTGCTAATCTAATTCCTCCTTTTTGTAATTGTAGTAATACAGTATTCATATAATCGTAAGAATACCTATATTTTAGTTTTGCTCCTGGCTCAATATTAATATAAACCTCTTTACAAAGCGCTCTGCTATCATACATCCAATCGATTACAGTCCCTCCTGCTATATCCTTTATTTCTTCTTTAGATAAACTATTTTCATTAACTGCTATTTCGGTATAGGTCATTCCGTAGCTATCAATCATTTTTGAATCCCAAACCACATGTAAATTAGTTCCATTATTAAACCACTTTACTTTTAAATCATTTCCTCCTTTATCATCTGCCATTCCAACA
>OLHR01000471.1_pt1 | contig 12085 bp, 9 predicted proteins | sample 1609291 | NCBI WGS metagenome assembly OLHR01 (sample SAMN05416707, study PRJEB24817) | seawater metagenome | isolation source: Sea water | place: Canada:Atlantic | collected 2013-07 | reverse complement strand
ACGAGATCATGCCTAGTCTCGTGGGCTCGGAGATGTGTATAAGAGACAGAACCATGGCAGCATCTCCAAAGAGTTGCCGCCAATCGCCGCCAGCGTTGACCAGCCGATCGCGGCACTGATCGAAGACTTGAAGGGACGCGGCCTCTTTGAAGACACCCTTCTTATCTGGACCACCGAGTTTGGCCGCACTCCGTTCGCGCAAGGAGGAGACGGACGGGACCATAACGGTGGAACCTTTGTGACCTGGATGGCGGGGGCGGGAATTAAGGCCGGCTCATCCTACGGACAGAGCGACGATTGGGGCTACCAGACCCTAGAAGGCACCACCTACTGCTACGATCTGCATGCCACTATCCTGCATCTCATGGGGATCGACCACGAGCGCCTGACCTTCCTTCAAAACGGAATTGATCGCCGCCTCACCGACGTCCACGGGCATGTCGTTCATGACATTCTCGGATGATATTTAGTGGACCCCTCTAACATCTCTCTTTTTGATTATTCTGATTGTGGCGTATTGACTCTTGACCCATCACTTTCCCGGAGCTTTTACGGTCGGCACCACCAACTGACGAGCCCAGATATTGCGATAGCGAACCGGGTTACCATGGTCCTGAAGTTGAAGTCCGCCTGCCCCTTGCTTCCCACCCTCCTGAACCGCGAACTGTGTCACAATCCCGTTGTGCAGCACCGTGATCGACCCACGCTGAATGACTTTCCCGTCTGCTCCCTTTTTCTCACGGATGCAAATGATGTCATAGGTCTGCCATTGACCCGGTCCGCGACTGGCATTCACCAAGGCAACACTCTTTTTGTAAAGCGAGGAAGCCTGTCCATCGGGATAAGTATCGTTGTGAAATGAATCGAGCACCTGCACTTCAGGATAACCGCCGATAAAGACCCCGCTGTTTCCGCGCCCCTGGCTGTTCCCCTTCACCTCCGCTGGCGTGCACCACTCAATATGCCATTGGCAATCTCCTTCCACCTGGTCCCGGGTTTGGATTACGCCAGTCCCTCTTAGCACCTCCATACGTCCGTCCTTCACGACCCACTTCGCGGCATCATTTCCGTCTTTCCCTTTGCCTTTCCACTTTGAAAGGTTCGTGCCGTCAAAAAAGACAATGGCATCAGAAGGTGCTGCACCAGGCTTGGCGGCAGTCGTATGACCCGGAGGTGTAATAACAGCCGGACGCTCGGCTTGAACCTTCTCCTTACTCCATCGCCCGGCATTAGAAACAGAAGCCGGTTCCTCGGCATGAAGCGGGGTAAGAATGGCAAAAAGCGTGGCGGTAAAGAGTCGGCGATAGTTCATGGCGGGGAAGGAATGGCAAATTGTAAGTTAAGGTCTCAAGGACAATTTTTTATTACGTCCAGACTTGCTCCCTCTTTTCAGTGAAAATCGGGTAGACGGTAGGTTCGAACGACCGTCCCACACACCACCGGCCATACGAGTTTGCCTTTGGCTAAGCTGAAATGACTTCGTAGGGCTGGATGTGCTTTGTCGCACGGCGGTTCCAATTCGCCACTTATTGCCATTGGCTCCCTTTTGGGCCGTCGGGGTAACAGCCAACCGAAGGGAGACAACCTGCACGAAGGGCTGTCCTCGTTTCCCAAGTTCGTGGTCCAGCTCATCGAGCAGAATGTTGGCCAAGAGCCGACAATGGAGCGGAACGACATAGACAGCCACAGGCTGCCCGGAGGGTGAGCGTAGGGTGAGACCTCCAGCGCATTCACCCCGATGCGCGAACCGATCCAAAAACGCGCGGAAGTTTTCAAACAAGAGCTATAGTGAGCCAAACCATTGGAAAATGTTCTCACCTTTGCTCGCTCGGCGTGGCTCAGCCGGAATAAGCCCTGACTATTTGAACGGGGCGGAACGCCCCGGCTCCTTTACTCAATAACCTCCGCCTATGGCAGCACGCGAATACGGAGGTTCTTAAATTCAATCGGAGAGCCTTCTGACTCAAGACAAAGGTAACCATTCGCAGGATCACAGTTAGTGCCTCCTGAGACCTCTTCGCCATTCACCCAGAGACGGACTTCGCCATTAATGGCGCGGATGTAGTAGTGGTTCCACTCGTTAATGCCCTTGGTGAGATTTTTGGTCGGAAAACTGCGTCGACCATTCGCCGCCACAGGTGGAAAAGGCTTCATCTTGGCAGGTCCCGTTGGGAAAACATCCCCGTGCGAAGTGAACCAATCCGACGGCTTGCCCTTTTGTTTTTCCCAATTGGTTTCATAGCCAAGATCAAGGACTTGAACTTCGATGCCATCCGGGAGAGCCCCTTTTCCGGCGGCAAGCTTATCGATCGAAGCCTGACTCGCCCAGACGAAGACGCCTGAATTTCCGGCATGCTTTTTATGCTTCCACTCGCACACCATTTCAAAATTCTTAATTTGCTCCTTCGAGCGAATCACCCCGACAGGCTTGCCGGTGCAATGGACCACTCCATCTTTCCAGGTCCAGGTGTCAGGCTTGCAGTTCACATTGATGAAATCAGCCTCAGTGAGATCCCGCCATCCTTGGCCGGTGCCATCGATCATTGCCTTCTTTAGCGCTGGAGCGGCTTCCCCGTGATGATCAGAAAAACTTTGATTCGTGAGAAGAGCGAAACCCAATCCAGTCATGGAAAGGAGGGTGAGAAATGACGAGCGATTCATATTTATCGTTTGGTTGAAAAACAAAACCTAATCGATGAACACCAGAGAGCAATCACCAATGAGACCAAGTCGCAGGGAAACGAACGCGAATAAAACGAACCGAGTGAATTTTGGCTTTCCTTCTAAAGTGGGTTCAAAAGTCATTCGGATCAATTCGCCTGATTCACACTCAACTCTCTTTTCAGAAAGCTCTTTGCCTTCCCTCTGGACCTCTCCATTAAGTCGCATTAGCTTGACCCCGATGATGGTGAGCAAAATCGACCGCTATCTCACCCGACAAGTTCTGGTGAGCACCCTCTTCGCGGTGATGGTGCTTAGCATGGTCCTCATCCTCGGAAACGTTTTTAAGGAAGTTCACGACCTCCTCGTGAATAAAGGCGCGCCAGTTTCATTTGTGGCAATCTTCATTCTCCAACTCCTGCCCTACTCCCTCGTTTTCACCATTCCCTGGGCCTTCCTTGCCGCCGTCTTACTTACCTTTGGCCGACTTTCGTCCGATCAGGAAATCACCGCCCTCCGCAGCAGCGGGATGAGCCTTTATCGTATCGCCACTCCGGTGCTCCTTCTCGGTCTTGGATTCTCTTCCATTTGCCTCTGGCTCAATGCCACGCATGCCCCCCGAGCCAAGGCTGCGATCAAGATGCTTCTCTACGATGAGATCAGAAATGATCCCCTTCGCCTTCTCGACCCCGGCGTCGTCCAATCCCGCTTGAAGGGGCAAAAAATCTACATCAACGAGCGAGAGAACGAGCAAACTCTGGGAGGCTTCCACGCCTACCAGCTCTCGACCAACGATCGAAACGCCCCTCCTCTTGGCTACCTTTACTCTAACCGAGTCACCCTTGATACCGAATCGGTAGATCAGCAATTCGATCTCCAGCTCAACACGGGCTACGGCGAAATTTACGACAAGAAAGGAAACCTCCAGCAGTTCTTTGCTGATAAAGCAGAACCTTGGGTCCTGACTTATCCCCTCCGGGGACGGCAGCTCAAACCAAACACCCTCGACAACCAGGAGATCGCAGAAATACTAAGGAATCCCCCGCCCGAGATCGCTCCCGAAAGACTCCCCATGTATGCCTTCGAACGGGACAAGCGCTTCGCCTTTTCCCTCGCTCCTCTCGCTCTTGCCTTTGTCGGAATCCCACTAGGAATGAACTCGCGTCAGAAGGAAAACTCATCGGGAATTGTAATGAGTATCGTCATCGCCTTTGCTTATTTCCTTCTTCTGATTCTGGCCGAAGAAACCCGCGCCGATCACCTTTCCCTTTCCCAGTCACTCCTCTGGCTCCCCAATATTCTCGGAGTCTTCTTGGGACTTTGGTTCCTTCATCGGGCGTCCCAGAAGAGCTGAGGAATGGCGAGGAAATTAAGGAGTTGTTTGCGCGAAGAAGTCGGGCCTGTCAATGAGGCTGAATTTTCTCTGTGTAGTAAACTACTCAAAGGAAAGTTGAACGAAAGTGACGGGCTTAAGATCGAGTGTAGTCGACTTATTTATTCTTGAATCGTTCCTAATTGACCCTTCTCTCAAACCTTGCCTTGCCGAGTGACCAAGGCCGGTCTTAGTCTGGGTCCATGAAAGGAAAAGGCGGTCGAAAACTTCGCTCCGCATACCGCTCCTTTAAAGAATGGTTTGCTGAGACCCCACTGCAGATCTTCCCCTTTCGGTCCTATTTAAAAGGCTACTCGCGCGAAACGGCCAAGTTTGATCTCAAAGCTTCGGTCAATGTCGCGCTCCTCGCCATTCCGCAAGGGATGGCTTACGCAGCGATCGCCGAACTTCCGATTCTCTACGGCATCATCTGCTCGGCCGTTGCTTCCATCGTAGCTCCTCTCTTCGCGAGTTCCCGCCAAACCATTCTAGGGCCTACCAATGCGACCTCGCTCATGGTCTTCAGCTTCTTCGCCGCACAGGGCCTGGCGATGGAAGAAAAACTTGCCCTCATGCCCCTGCTCGTCCTCATGGTGGGGATCATTTGTCTGATCGGAGCTCTTTTGAAAGCGGCCGATCTTTTGCAGTATATTAGCCAGAGCGTTCTCGTTGGCTACATCACGGGAGCCGCGATACTCATCATGATAAACCAGGGGAAGCATCTCTTTGGCGTGGCTGACACCGTCCAATCGGCGAGTAATTTTTTCGGCATGCTCGACGGTCTTTTAACGGTGTCTTCATCGTTTCTTTGGCAACCAGCTCTTCTCGGAGGAGCCACCCTACTCATCTACTTTGTCATCTCGCGCTTCCTCCCAACCCTCCCAAATTTTGCGCTGACCCTGTTTCTCGTGGCTCTGGGTTCTGCCATTGCCGCCAATTTTCTTCCAGGATGGTCCGAAACCGTCCCCAACTTTAAGGCATACGCTCTCAACGATCTTCAGCCGAAATTCCCCACCGCTTCTGAAAACGGTATCTTTCATGATATTTCCGCCCTGATGAGCGTGGCTCTCGCCATCGCCTTTCTCGCCTCACTGGAGAATACCGTAATGTCAAAGTCTATCGCCTCCCGCACCGGACAACGGGCAGAAATTAACCAGGATATGCTTTCCGTCGGAATGGCCAATATCGCCTGCGCCTTCACCGCCGCTATGCCCGCTTCCGGATCTCTGACCCGTTCCGCACTCAACTACGAATCAAAGGCTCGAACCGGCTTGGCCTCCCTGCTCTGCGGGGTTTTCTGCCTCATTGCTGTGTTCGCCTTTGCCTTCATGGCCCCTAACCCGGTGTCCTTTGTTCCCAAAACGGCCCTTGCCGCTCTCGTGGTGGCCGTCGCGGCGTCCCTCATTAAGTGGAAAAATATCCGTATCTGTCTCCTCTCCACTCCCGATGATGCGGTCGTCCTCGTGATTACCTTCGTCACGGCTCTCATCGCTCCGCTTTATGTCGCGATCTTCTTCGGCGTGGCGCTCTCCATTTTCCTCTTCCTGCGAAAAGTCTCCAAACCTCATCTCGTGGAATACGAAATCTCCGACGAAGGTGAACTCCGCGAGCTGGACAATAAGAGGGCTCGACCGATCCCCGCGATCTCGATCGTCCACGTCGAGGGCGCACTCTTCTTTGGAGCCAGCGAACTCTTTCGGACCCAAGTTCAGCGGATCGTCGTTGATCCCAATCTTAAAGTCATTATTTTACGACTCAAGAACGCGCATCATCTAGACGCCACCAGCGTAATGGCGATGCGCGATCTCATCCGATTTGTCCGATCCCAAGATCGCCATCTCATCGTTTCGGGGGCTACGAGAGACGTCTATAAGGTCCTCAAAAGCTCAGGCGTTCTGGAAACTCTCCAGAAGGGCTGCCGCCGCGAAGAAGGCGAAACCAACCTCTTTTTCTACGCTCCCAGCAACCCTAACATCTCCACCCGCGACGCCCTCATCCGTGCTCAGGATCTGCTGGGCACGAACAAAGCCGATGTGAAGATCTTCTACGACCCCGCTCACGATAAGGCTTAGAAAGCAGATTTTGGAGAAACGATCTGCCCACCGTTGGGGTAATATTGCTCAAAGAAAAATAAAAGTTATGCCAAGTAGAAGAACAGAATAGAAAACTGCCCGAGTGATTTTACGATAGGGCAAGGCGCAGCGTGGGAACAGTGCGGGTAGCGTGACCGAACAGGAACGCAGCCATCTGGAAAAAGCACCCAGTTCTCTCCACCTCCGCGAAGCGCTCGAATTGAGAACTTTAAAATAAACATTTGGCTCTTCTGTCTTGCGGAGTGGAATTACTCCCAAGAACAATACTCTGGTTTGAGTCAGTGGCCCTTCAGTCGCCTTCGCGAACGAATTAGATCGCGTCCACAATCCCATTAAAGGTCGCGCTTGGACGCATCGCTTGGACTAAGGCAGCCTCATCCGGCGCGTAGTATCCTGAAAGCTCAACCGGCTGTCCTTGCACCCTATTTAGCTCTTCCAAGATCGCAGTCTCCTGCTCAGCCAACGTTTCCGCCACAGGCGCGAACTCCGCCTTAAGATCAGCGTCTTCATCTTGAGCGGCGAGCGCTTTGGCCCAGTAAAGAGCGAGATAGAAATGACTCCCCCGGTTATCGAGCTGATTCACTTTCCGCTGAGGCGACTTATTATTGAGCAGCGCTTCAGTGGTAGCGTCATCCAGAGTTGCGCCCAAAAGCTTCGCCTTGTCAGATCCGATGTGATCCAGCGAAACCGCTAGGGCAAGAAACTCGCCCAGTGAATCCCAGCGGAGATGATTCTCAGCCACGAATTGCTGCACGTGCTTCGGAGCCGATCCACCAGCACCTGTTTCGAAAAGACCGCCACCATTCATGAGCGGGACAATCGAGAGCATCTTGGCGCTCGTGCCCACTTCGAGAATTGGGAAAAGGTCGGTGAGGTAGTCACGAAGGACATTTCCGGTAACCGAAATGGTGTCCTCCCCTGCTTTCAGACGCTCAAGGGTCTCCTCGGTCGCTTCGACAGGTGAAAGAATACGTAGGTCCAAGCCATCGATATCGTATTCAGCGAGATATTGACCCACCTTGTCGATAAGCTGCGCATCGTGGGCACGATCTTCATCGAGCCAGAAGATCGCTGGATCACCAGTCGCCCGTGCACGTGTTACAGCCAGCTTCACCCAGTCCTGAATCGGAGCATCCTTGGCCTGACAGGCACGCCAGATGTCGCCTTCCTGAACTTCGTGCTCCATGAGCGTCTCACCTGCGGAATTCACCACGCGGACCGTTCCAGCAGCAGTAATCTCAAAGGTTTTATCGTGAGAACCGTATTCCTCGGCTTTTTGCGCCATGAGGCCAACATTGGGAACCGTGCCCATGGTAGTGGGGTCAAAAGCGCCGTGCTTTTTGCAAAACTCAATCGTGGTGTCATAAACTCCGGCATAGGAGCTGTCGGGAATGACCGCAAGAGTGTCGCGGACTTTGCCCTCGGCATCCCACATTTGGCCGGAATTCCGAATCATCGCCGGCATGGAGGCATCGATGATGACATCGCTTGGAACGTGCAGGTTCGTAATCCCCTTATCGGAGTCAACCATCGCGATATCAGGGCCCGCTTCGTAAGCAGCCGCAATATCCGCTTCGATCGCGGCCTTCTGGTCAGCGGGAAGTGATTGAATCTTGGAAACCAGATCTCCAAAACCGTTCTTAAAGTCGATTCCCAGCGGCGAAAGAACCTCACTGTGCTTCTCAAGAAGGTCCTTAAAGTAAACCTCCACCGCATGGCCAAAGATAATCGGGTCAGAGATCTTCATCATCGTCGCCTTCATGTGGAGCGAGAAAAGTGTCCCTTCGCTCTTGGCCGCCACAATCTGTTCGCCGAGAAATTTGACCAAAGCCGCTTTGCTCATGCAGGTACCATCAAAAATTTCACCTTCCTGAAGGACGATTCCCTCCTTAAGGACCTGAATCGAGCCATCGGCTCCCGTCCACTCAATCTTCACCTCAGTCGCTTCCGGCACCGTCACCGATTTCTCGTTCGAGGCAAAATCGCCCGCAGCCATCGTGGTAACACTGGTTTTTGAATCAGACGCCCATCTCCCCATCGAGTGCGGGTTGGCTCTGGCAAATTCTTTGACCGCTTTGGGCGCCCGGCGATCCGAGTTTCCTTCACGAAGGACAGGATTCACCGCACTGCCCTTCACCCGATCATAACGAGCCTGGATGTCCGCCTCGTCATCGTTCGATGGAGACTCAGGGTAATTAGGAAGCAGGTAACCTTTAGCCTGCAGCTCGGAAATAGCGGCGACCAACTGAGGAGCCGAAGCACTGATGTTCGGAAGCTTGATGATATTGGCCTCAGGCGTCTTCGCCAGTTCACCCAATTCAGCAAGTGCGTCCTCGGTCTGCTGATCCGCCGGAAGACGATCCGAAAAGACCGCCAAAATACGACCTGCGAGAGAAATGTCGCGCGTCTCCACTTCAATCCCCGAAGATTTCGTAAACGCCTTGATGATCGGCAAAAGAGATTGCGTTGCGAGGTAAGGGGCTTCGTCGGTCTTGGTATAAATGATCTTGGACATGCTTAGGGCGGGCGATTGCTGCCCTTCCTGTAGTTGAAGAGCTCCAAACGGTCAAGAAGCTGCCGATGCTGACCGAAAGATTTCAGACCAAGGCTCAATTAATCTAATTTTAGGACAGTTGAGTCCTTACACCACTCCGCATTTCAAAAGAGAGGAATAATGTTTTTAAATAGTTAGGCAAGAGCGCTGCGTATTGGAATCAAGAGCCGGGCGCTTTCTCGAGATAACAGCGTTGATCCTCAGTTGTGGTGCACCAAAAGGCATTTCACCCACACCACGCTTTCGTCCCGCCTTGCCCATCACTCCGGCATTTGGCTCTTTTGAAACAACATTTAATACAACCAACCTAGTAGGAGATGGGCAATCTTTGTATACCTCAGAAATGGGGGAGAAGATGATAAATCTAGCCTTCTCTGTCTCGTCAAAGAGACTCTTGCAGAAGGGCTCACAGCCGAGATTGGCTGCGCTCCGAAACGAAAAAACGGCGAGACCTAAAGAGCATCGCTTTTTAAAATCTTTCAGTGAAGAGCTTAGCCGCCGATCTGGGTGCGGCCGGTAAGGCTGGCTCCCTCTTCCATACTGAGCATCTTGGTTTTGATGTCGCCATTGAGAATGGACTTCCCTTTGAGTTCACAGCGATCAGAAGTGATCGTGCCCTCGACGCGACCGTAAAGTTTGACTTCGCCCGCCTTAACATCGCCTTTGATATTGGCGTTCTCGCCGATGGTCACCTTGCCCTTGTCGGACTGGATTTCACCGTTAATTTTACCATCGATGATCATGTCGTTCGAAAACTTGATCGAGCCAGTGATCTCGATTCCTTGGGAGAGGACGTTGGTTGCGTTTGCCATTTCTGAATGAAGTCCAGCAGCTTGAGTATAAGGTGACAATTCAAAAAATCGTAATCTTTTTGACAAAGAGGCCTGCAGGCATGATTCCTCCCAAGTGAGTTTCGCAAGCCAGTTCGAGCACTTAATGGAGGAACCGACCTCTTTGATGCGACGCTTCGCACAGCTGATCGCTCCTTGCTCGAAAGGGCAACTGGAGGCTCGCGCCAAGCAAAGCCAGCAAATCACCCGCCGGCACTTCGGCAAGACGATGCGGCTTTTTGCCCCCCTCTACCTTTCGAACGAGTGCGTCAACAACTGCAAATATTGCGGTTTTTCCCGCGACAACCCCATTTTCAGAACGACTCTCACGGTCGATCAGGTAGTGACCGAAGCTCAGCATCTACATTCTATGGGATTCCGAAATATTCTGCTGGTTGCCGGTGAGCATCCCAAATTTGTCTCGGACGGCTATCTCCAGTCCTGCATCGATGCGATCAAGGACTTCGTCCCGACCATCGGGATCGAGGTCGGCCCCATGGAGGACGATCAATATGGCGAACTCGTCTCCCACGGCGCGGAGGGCCTCATTGTCTACCAAGAGACCTACCATCGGAAAACCTACGAAACTCTTCACACGGCAGGGCCGAAAAAGAACTTCGACTGGCGACTCGATTGCCCCGAACGGGCCTACGCTGGCGATTTCCGAAGGATCGGAATCGGAGCCCTCTTCGGTCTCGCTGATTGGCGTCACGAAGCCATCGCTCTGGCGACACACCTAGACTACTTGATGCATCATTGCTGGAAGGCCACTTTCAACGTCTCCTTTCCCCGCATGCAACCTCACGCGGGAAATTACGAATACACTCCCGATCCCAAGCTTTCGCTCAACGATCGCGATCTTGTCCAGCTCATCACCGCCTTTCGTCTCTGTTTCCCTCAGGTCGGCATCACTCTTTCAACCCGCGAACCCGCGAGTCTTCGCGACGCCCTCTTCCCACTTGGCGTCACCCACATTTCTGCAGGTTCCAACACCGCCCCCGGCGGATACACTGGAGCGGGCGACGATGATCTTCACCTCACCGTCAAAGGTCGACGCGTCGAGATTGAAGAGAAGGATACTGCAGGCTGCTCCCGTGCAACAGGACAGTTCGAAATCGACGACGAACGCCCGGTCGGCGACATCGCCAAGCTCCTCCGCCAAAAAGGATTTGATCCAGTTTGGAAAGACTGGGACACGGCCATCCTCACGAAATCATGACGCTCACCATCAATGGCAAAACCCGCGAAGTGGACGATGGGCTAAACATCTTGACCCTGCTCGAATCGCTGGGCTTCGGTAACAAGCCCGTCGTTGTCGAACTCAACGCCGAAGCGCTCTCGCCCTCCGAGTTTGAAAGAAGGCTCAACGATGGTGACAAGCTCGAGCTCATCACGATCGCCGCTGGAGGTTAGGTGAATGCCAACGCTCCGTCTTGAAGCGAAACTTTGATCGTATCTCCTTCCGCGAAAGTTCCTTCGAGGAGATCGAGACTGAGCGGATCCAACAGCAGATGCTGAATCGACCGCTTCAAAGGGCGGGCACCGTAGACCGGATCATAACCCTGGTTTCCGATGAAATCAAAGACCTCATCCGATATCTCAAGAGTGATACCTTGAGCGAGTAGACGTTTCTTCACCCGTTCCAACTGAATCCCCACGATCTCGCCAATCTCACCGCGCGTCAATCGATCAAAAATAACCGTCTCGTCAATTCGGTTGAGAAACTCGGGCCGGAAGTGCCCCCGAAGAGCTTCTTTCACCGCAGCCTCCCGCTCCTCGAGATTGGACTCATCCAGGATGTGCTGACTTCCGATGTTCGATGTCATGATGAGCACCGTGTTTCGAAAATCGACCGTGCGGCCCTGACCATCGGTGATGCGCCCATCATCGAGAACTTGCAGGAGGACATTGAAGACATCCGGATGCGCCTTCTCGATCTCATCGAAGAGAACAACCGAGTAGGGCTTGCGTCGAACGTGCTCGCTGAGCTGGCCGCCCTGTTCGTATCCCACGTAGCCTGGAGGGGCTCCGATGAGTCGCGAGACGGCGTGCTTCTCCATGTATTCTGACATGTCGATACGCACCATCGCGCCGTCGTCATCAAAGAGGAATTCCGCGAGCGCCTTCGAAAGCTCCGTTTTCCCCACACCGGTAGGGCCAAAGAAAAGGAAGGAACCCAGAGGACGATCCTCATCTTGAAGCCCAGCACGAGCGCGACGAACGGCGTTCGAAACCGCCACCACGGCCGGCTTCTGACCAATGACACGTTCACCTAAGCGAGATTCCATCTTCACGAGCTTGGCCCGCTCCCCTTCTTGCAAGCGACTGACGGGAATCCCGGTCCAGGCCGCCACCACTTGCGCGATGTCTTCCTCGGTCACTTCTTCTTTCAATAGTCGGGAGCTGTCCTGCTGAGCGCGAATCACTTCTTCCCTCTCAACCAGAATGGCCTCGGCTTCAGGCAAACGACCATAAGTAATCTCCGAAGCTCGGCCAAGGTCACCCAAGCGCTGAGCCTGTTCGATTTCAGTCCGCAAGGTTTCAATCTCCTCCTGAAGTTCGCGCACTTCATCGA
>OLHR01000469.1_pt1 | contig 12118 bp, 10 predicted proteins | sample 1609291 | NCBI WGS metagenome assembly OLHR01 (sample SAMN05416707, study PRJEB24817) | seawater metagenome | isolation source: Sea water | place: Canada:Atlantic | collected 2013-07 | reverse complement strand
CATGCCTAGTCTCGTGGGCTCGGAGATGTGTATAAGAGACAGAAGATCTCCTTCCCCGACCAAAACTCGATTCACTCGGCCCCGTCCATTGGACCCCTCCCGCCGCCAAGCCCTTCGACCTCCCGGACCAAAATAAAAAGTCGGTCTCACTATCCGACTACCAAGGTAAGCCCTTCATCCTCGTCTTCTATCTCGGCGCCGGCTGCCTCCACTGCACCGAGCAACTCACCGCCATGGCCGATCGCTATCCCGAGTTCGAAAAGGCCAAGCTTCCCATCCTCGCGATCTCCACCGACAACGTCGCAGACCTTAAGATATCACAGGACAACTACGAAAAAGGAACCATCCCCTTCCCTCTCATCTCCGATGAAAAAAAGGACGTCTTCAAAGCCTACACCGCCCACGATGACTTCGAGAACCAGCCACTCCACGGCACCTTCGTGATCGACGGAAAAGGCCGCGTCCTCTGGACCGACATTTCCGCCGACCCCTTCATGGATATCGATTTCCTCATCGAAGAAGCCAACCGCCTCCTGGAACTCCATCCCTAGGTCAGATATCCTTCCTAACTTCCAACTCCACCCGTGCACCTTCGTCTTTGGTCCCGACCATGCCGAGGTATAAACGGCCGCCCCCCGGTTCCCGAAGTCGCAATGCTCCTAATCAACCATCAGCGTGATCGAATCCTCCGTCTCGATCTCCATTCCTTGAACCACTCCATTGGAAGCCAACGCCACCACTACTGACACCGGCCTTGCAACTTTCTCCATCGCCCGAACATGAAAATCAATGTGGTGCGCATTAAGGTAGTAATTGACGTTACTCGATTTCCCTGCCTGAGCGGTTAAGCTCTCCAGTTGGTCACTTCCGCTAGCTCATATAGGATTGAAAGAAGAAAGATCTCCGCGATCGTGAATCGGTGGCGTTGTTATCTTTTTCTTATTCGCCTTTGCCCTCTCCTCATGATTTGAGGCTCAAAAATGAATGAATGAATGACTACTATTGGACTTATCGCATTGGCAGTGTTGATCCTATTTGTGCTCGTCACCTTAGTTGCTCCTTTCCGGACTTGCCTCGGACGATTACTTTTCGCCCCAGTTAAGTAGCAGCGCGCTCCGCTCCTGTGGCTACCTGACCTGGGCTACTATCCTTAGACCATCGCCTTGAGACGCTCGCAAACTTCCTGCACGTTCGCCCGTGAGTTGAATGCGGAGATGCGGAAGAAGCCTTCGCCTGCCGCTCCGAATCCGGAACCAGGAGTCACGACAACTTGCGCGCCTTCGAGCATCTTATCAAACATCCCCCAGCTGGTAACGCCCTCAGGACAGCCAACCCAAACGTAAGGAGCGTTTTGACCACCCCAAACCTGAAGGCCAAGAGCTTCGCAAGCGTCCTTGAGAAGCTTCGCGTTCGTCATGTAGTGCTTCACGAGCTCTGCCACTTCGGCCTTTCCAGCCTCGGAGTAAATCGCTTCGGCACCGCGCTGCACGGGGTAACTTGCGCCGTTAAACTTGGTCGAGTGCCGACGACTCCAGAGCTCCTTCAGCGGCACTCTTTCGCCGGAGGCGGTGGATCCGGTGACGGTCTCGGGAATGACGGTGTAGGCACAGCGGACGCCGGTGAAACCACCGTTTTTGGAGAACGACCGGAACTCAATCGCGCAATCCTTGGCACCCTCGATCTCATAAATAGAACGCGGAATGCTGCTGTCCTGCACGAAGGCCTCGTAGGCCGCATCGTAAAGAATGACGGCATCATTTTCTTTCGCGTAAGCGACCCAGGCTTCGAGCTGCTCGCGCGTCGCTGTCGTGCCCGTCGGGTTGTTCGGGTAGCAAAGATAGATCAGGTCGACCTTCTCCTCGGGAATGGCGGGAACGAAGCCGTTCTCAGCCGTGCACTTGAGATAGACAAGTCCCTCGTATTCGCCCGCCTCGTTTGCCTCACCGGTGTTACCAGCCATGACATTGGTGTCGACGTAGACCGGGTAAACAGGATCGGTGACGGCGATTTTGTTTCCCTCCCCGAGGATATCGAGAATGTTGCCCGAGTCACACTTGGAACCATCTGAGACGAAAATGTCACCGGCATCGATCCCGAGACCAGCGTAGGCATTTTCGGCAATCGATTCGCGAAGGAAGGGATAGCCCTGTTCGGGACCGTAACCGCGGAAGGTGCCACGATTACCGAGTTCATCGACCGCCTTTTTCATGGCCTCGCGGGCCGCAACAGGGACGGGCTCGGTGACGTCACCGATACCACAACGGATAAGACGCTTGGCCTTTTCCGGCTCAGCGTCGGTGTATGCGTTTACGCGGCGGGCGATTTCCGGGAAAAGATACCCCGCCTTCAGCTTAAGAAAGTTTTCGTTGATGCGTGCCATGACGGGCTTGGAATAACGGCGATCAAGAAAACCCGCAATGGAAATTACGATTTATGGGTAACCACAACCGGAATGAAGTGGAGATGGCCAACGGCAAATGAATAGGATGGATGGGATACTTGGGTTGGGGAGCTTCTCATCCTGTCGCACAAGCGCTGGATAAACGTAATACTGACGCAGCGTATCCTTGTAGATCGTGCTCTTCCAGTCGTGGCAAGTCACTTTTCCATGCAGAACTCCCGGCTTCTCCTGAGAGTCGGCCCCCAACTTGCATTTTGTCTGGGAGAGAGAAAGGGACGGAAGGAGGACTAAAAGTGAGGCACATTTGAGCATTAGAGGATCAAAAAAGATGAACGACGGGAGAGGAAAGGACGAAAGCTGCTTAGAAATGGCCTTCCTCAACCGTAAGAAATCCCCGTGAAAGCACTCTGCCTCCTTCCTCTTCTCCTCGCACCTCTCTTTGCCGCGCCCAAACCCGACAAATTGATCCCCTTTAAGAAAGTCGGTGATGTCGAACTCAAACTGCACGTTTTTAATCCAAAAGGTCACAAAGCGAGCGACTCCCGCCCGGCCATCGTCTTTTTCTTCGGAGGAGGCTGGAACGGCGGATCACCCTCACAATTCTACCCACAAAGCGCCCACCTTGCTTCCCTCGGAATGGTGGCCATCAGCGCCGAGTATCGCGTAAAATCCCGCAATGGAACAACTCCTCTCGAATGCGTCCAAGACGGCAACTCCGCCATCCGCTGGGTCCGGACCCACGCCAAGGAACTGGGCATCAATCCGAAAATGATCGCAGCCGGAGGGGGCTCCGCCGGAGGTCATGTCGCAGCAGCCACCGGCACCACCAAGGGCATTTTTGAAAAAGGCGAAGACCTTCTCGTGAGCGCGCAACCCGATGCCCTCGTGCTCTTCAATCCCGTTTTCGATAATAGCAAGGAAGGCTACGGCTACGACCGAGTAAAATCCTACTGGAAGAGAATTTCCCCCCTCCACAATATCGACAAGAACTGCCCTCCCACCATCGTCTTCCTAGGAACCAACGATAGCCTCATCCCGACCTCCACCGCCGAAAAATACCGTCGGGCGATGGAAAAAGCGGGCGTCCGCTGCGATCTCCACCTCTTTCAGGGCGAACTTCACGGATTTTTCAACAAGAGCAAATATAATGAAACCGTCACCGCGATGAGCGCCTTCCTCAGGGAACTGGGATACCTCCAGTAAATGGTATTTTAGCCTTCGTGGCCAAAAATTTCGATAGAAGCGATCACAACTTTTGGAGACCCTTGCATGCCTCTGTCATTGGGCCACGCTCGACGGGACCCCCACCCCGCAAGAAGTGCCAAGCTTCGATAGGCGCACAATACGAGAAACGATAGAAGAATTGAGACAATTTGCGCCGTCCCAGTTGAGTGGGGCATTTGTCAAGTAGATGGAAATCTTTCCCCCATATTTCAAAGATAAGAAAGAATTGGACCGTTTTCTTCGTTTGTTATTGCGAGCCAGTCTCAATAGCGCTTCACTAACCCCACTCCCATGAATTCTTTCGCCCTCGATCTCAAACGTGATTCCGCCCTGACCCTGAGTCAGGCTGCGGTCGGTTGTGAGTTTCAGATCAAGCAAGTAGAAGGCTCCGCTTGTCGCCAGCTTCGCGAAATTGGCTTCTGCGAACAGATGCGGGTGAAGAAAATCACCAACGGCCGGAACATGCTCTGCACCGTCTGCGGAACGCGATTGGCCCTGAGTAAGGACCTTGCTGACCAAATCCAGGTGGTTCCGGCCTGATCGACCTGACAAATGAGTTCCTCATCTCTGGAAGCCCGAATTGCTCTGGTTGGCCATCCCAACGCGGGAAAAACAACCCTATTCAACGCTTTCACGGGCCAGCGCCAAAAGGTGGGAAACTATTCAGGAGTCACCGTTGAAAAAGCCTCCGGGGAATTCTTTACCCCGCACGGAAATCGTTTCGAACTCGTCGATCTCCCCGGCTGCTATTCTCTCTCGCCCAATTCACCCGATGAAATGGTGACCCGGGACGTCCTTCTCGGAGTGCAAGAGGGAGAGGAAATTCCAGACCTTGTCCTTTGCGTCCTCGACGCCTCGAATCTCGAGCGCCACCTCAATCTCTTACTGCAGGTCATCGATCTCGGCTACCCGGTGATCGCCGCTCTCAACAAGATCGATCAAGCGGAAGCACAGGGACTTCGACTCAACCCGACCGCGCTCACCGAAACTCTCGGGGTTCCCTTTGTCCCTCTTTCCGCACTCACCGAAAAAGGCTTCGTGGCACTAAAGCAATCGCTGCGCTTTCCCTTCCCCGCGCCTGGCGATCGACACTGGCACGGATCGCACGCGGTCGAAGAATCTCTCCGCTCTCTCGAAAAGGTCGCCACCGAAGCAGGACTCGAACGTCCCGCCGCTCACGCCCTCCAGCTTCTCTCCGATCCCAGCTACCAAGACTCGGACCATTTGCCCGAGGCGCTTCGCGAAGCGGCGAAAAAGGGATCCCAACTCGCAGGAGAAATTTCCCAGGTCCGTGGAGAATTTGTCCACCGTGCGGTCGAAGCAGGCCTGCGTCGACCCGACGAAAAATCGCTTCAACTCACCGATAAGATCGACGCCTACGCGCTTCACCGTTTCTGGGGATGGGGCTTTTTCTCCGCCATCATGCTCACTGTTTTCTGGAGCATTTTCCGTTTTGCCGAAATTCCCATGGGCCTCATCGAAGAAGCCCAGGGCGCGCTCGGCAACTGGTTTGGCAGCTTTTTCGCCGAAGGCGATTTCCGCAGCCTGCTCGTCGATGGAGTCATCGGCGGGGTCGGAGCGGTCGTCGTCTTTCTCCCGCAAATCCTCCTCCTTTTCTTCTTCATCAGTCTGCTTGAAAGTAGTGGTTACATGGCGCGCGCCGCCTTCCTCATGGACAGCGTGATGAGTCGCGTGGGCCTCTCGGGAAAGTCCTTCCTCCCACTCCTCTCCGGTTATGCCTGTGCCATCCCCGGCATCATGGCCACTCGCAGCATTCCCAGTGCCAAGGAACGACTCGCGACTATCCTCATCCTCCCGTGGATGTCCTGCACCGCCCGCCTTCCCGTCTATCTCCTGCTCGTGCCCCTGCTCGTTTCGGGCACCGGAGCGCAAACGCTCACTCTTTTCGCGATCTACGCCTTGGGCACCATCACCGCCCTCCTCGCCGCAAAATTCCTCAAGCCGCGACTCGGCCCCGCCGAAGCTCCGCAATTCATGCTCGAGCTTCCGCCCTACCAGAAACCCGACTGGGGCTTCATCCTCCGACAAGTTTGGGACCGCGCCTTTTCCTTCCTAAAAAAAGCAGGAACGCTCATTCTCGGAATCTCGATCCTGCTCTGGTTCCTCGAAACTTATCCCAAATCGGATTCCGCCGACCCAGCGGACCAGCGCGAAGCCTCCTTCATGGGCATGGCTGGAAAGGTGATCGAACCGGTTGTCAAACCCCTCGGCTGGGATTCACGCACCGGAACCGCCATGCTCACCTCCTTCGCCGCCCGCGAAGTCTTCGTGTCCTCGCTCTCGATCTCCTACGCAGTCGATGAAGAGGCAGACGGCGCTGAAGACAAACTCCGCGACCGCCTTGCCTCCGCCAAAAAACCCGACGGTTCTCCCCTGTTCACACCGCTGGCCATTCTTTCGCTTCTCATCTTTTACATCTACGCCCTCCAGTGCCTCCCCACTACCGCAGTGGTAAAACGTGAGACCAACTCCTGGAAATGGGCCCTCGGCCAACTTGGAGGAATGACCCTCTTCGCCTACCTCGCCGCCCTTGCAGTCTTCCAAATCGGCTCTTTATTCTAGCGATGAATTGGCAAACTCCCGCAGCAATTGGCATCGTTTTCATCGCTCTGTTCTTCCTGGTGCGAGGAAGCGCAAAGAAAAAAGGATGCGGTGGAAGCTGCGACTGCGCGAAGGATGAGGGTTCTCAAAAAAAATCTGAGAGAATCTGTCTTTAAAAAACTCTAATTAGCTCAACCCTGAGAAGAGACTTTTGAACACAGATTTTTCCGAACTTTTGGACACGCTTTGATTAGAACCTTACTGCACAGATTTCGCTAGCGATGAAATCTTTACAGAGCTCCGCTTGCACCCCCCCAAACCTGTGCTTTCTTCAGTAGTGAAATTTCTTCTTCTCCCATTCCTTGCTCTCGTCTCCTCCTGCTCCCTTCCAGCTGAGGACACAGCCGACCCGCCAACCTACGACGACGAAGCGTCTCTTCCCGAAGGTTGGCCCAAGCCCGGACCCTACAACAAAGTCTCCGAGAAAGAATACCCCGCCTACCGCGCAGCCTTCACCGATGGAAAAGGCTCCATGACTTCATTCTGGAGGCTCTTCGGCCACATCAAAAAGAACGACATCCCGATGACCGCTCCCGTGGAAATGGCGATGAAAGAAGAAGGAGAAGGTAAAATGAAAATGGCTTCGATGGGCTTCCTCTACCAAAACACCGGGGTCGGTGAGATCGGCAAAGACGGTGAAAAGATCGAAATTCGCGACATCCCCAAAGAAAAAGTCCTCAGCTACACTTGGATGGGCGGACGAAACGACAAGAGCCTCAAAATCGCAAAAGCTGCTCTGGAGACGGCCCTTGCCGAGAAAAATCTCACCTTAAAATCTTTCCGCCTCCTCGGCTATAATGGCCCGGGAACTCCTACAAAAAAGCGCACGCACGAACTTCAGGCGCTCCTGAAGTAGAATTCTCTTCATTCCTTTTTGGGAAGCTTGTCCTCCCAAATGTGAAGTTCGTAACCCGGCCCCAAGCCTCCGATCTCTTCGAGAAGCTGCGCACACTCAGAGCGCCACTCGGCGTAATTGGGGGCTTGCCATTTTCCAGAACTGCGTGGAAAAATGAGGTAAGTCACCGAGACGTCTGAAACAGGACGATTATAGGGTGTGGCACTGCTGTTTAATTCTTTCGCGAGACGCAGGCTCCCTTCGCCCACCTTGAAGGTCGGCCCTCCATCCCCCACAATCGCAGGATAGGCCTTCTTCCCGTGAATGACGCAAACGTAGTCACCCACATTCGGCCCGTAGGGATCGTCGCGGTCTTTGATAAAGTTCACCGGAATGACGACGAAGGGATCATACTCGGCGATCAGGAAAGAGCGATTTTGCATATCCTCGATCCCCCTCCGCAGCATCTTGATGCGGTCCCGCAGCCAGACCTTCCGCGTCGACGTCGTCGCCGGATCGGCCAGCTCTTTATTTGCAGCCTCGACCCGCGTTTTCCAACCGGTAGCCATCGGATTTTCCACCGCACCCGTCTTAGGCCAGCCGTAGCTCGTGAAGGGTTGATAGTGAGTCGAATTGACAATTTCATCCGGCATTTGAGCAAGGCGATCGCCATCCGACCCGTCGGCCACAACGTCCATGTCACTTTGCATCAGAAACACCATCCGCTTCGTCACCGGGTGCTCCATTTGCAGCATCGTCTGACAATCGTAGTAATTGTGCTTCGACAGGAGTTCATCTAATTGGGAAGCACTTGCCTGAAGACGCTCCGCTTTATTCTGATAAAGAGTGGTGTAAAAATGCGAGACTTTGGCCGTTTCCAAAAGTCGCGGCAATCCGGGGAGCATGTCGCTCAAATTTGGATTCACCTTCTGAACCTCCTCCACCGTGATCGCTGCTTTAGGCTCCGCTAAAACCAGCATGAAGTTCGCAGCATAAGAGCCGGGTCGCTCGCGTTCCGCCGAGGCCAACCCACCTGGCTCAAGCGTCACCCCTGATTTAAAATCGAAACCGCTGGAAGTCCGAGCGATATCTATCCCCTTCTCCACTTGGTAGTAGCTTCCTTTGGGAACGACAATTTTTTCGATCACGCGGTCCTTATAGATCACCCTGGTTTCGACTTTGGGAGGCAATTCCACCGGATCAGGAGATGAGGAAAGACCCAATTCTCGCCGCACCTTCTCGGGAAAAGGACTCAGAAACAGAAGCACTAACGCGAAAGAAAGCACCAACAAAAGAAAAGTCAGCCAGGGAAAGGAACGTTGGGAAGCTCGAGAGCGGACGCCGTCGAGTTCGTAGGGATCAGGTCGTTGTGCCATGGGGAGGTCGGGAGGTTAGCAAATCTCTCGAACGGCTCAATTCCCGAACATTATTTTTCCTCCACCTCAACACAACCCGTCCAGTGATCGAGCTGCGACAAACAAAGATTCGCAAGCGCGAAGTCCGTCTTGAGTTCAGTAAACTCAGCGCGCGCCATTTCAAGCTCTCCACCCTTGAGCGCCGCCAGAGCCTTCCGGAATCCCTCTGGCACCATGGTCTCATGCGAAAAAAGTCCTATCGCGTCCCGCAGTCCCCTCAAACGACAATCTCCGAGCGAACTCATTCCCATCGTCCCCTCCGAAACAAGAGCCTCGGAAACAAGCAAAGGCAGATCGGCCTGCCGGGTGAAGCTTTCGATCCGTGACACGAGATTCACCGCATCCCCCAAGACGGTAAAGTCTGCCCGACTCCGACAACACCCTCATCTACAAAGGCTGGCTCGATGCCGTCTACCTCCGCGGTTATCCGCGTCGTCGCCGCCGGGGCTAACAGCAGCTTCCAAAGCCCGTAATGGCCCGCTCACTTCACCAGCGTCATCGGAGTAGGAACTGACGCCTTAAATCGTAAATCCCTCCAGCGCCAACGCGGCTCCCTCATCGAACTCGCCATCGGAGGACAGGAAGAACAAGCGCTTTGGCCCGGCGGTCCCACCCCCGAAGTCATGGGCTCGTCCTTCGCAGCCCCTTGGGTCCACCCCCTTCTAGCAAGAGTCCTTTCGGTCTATCCAGAACTCTCCCCGGCAGTCGTAAAATCGCTCCCCATCGAAATTGCTGAAGAATAGACGAATTCTGTCTTGCCAAAAATGCCAAGATCACTCAGCTTCCCGCCGACCTCACAGTCGGCGGGGAGTAGCTCAGCTTGGTAGAGCGCTGCGTTTGGGACGCAGATGTCGCAGGTTCGAATCCTGTCTCCCCGACCACTAACTAGACTTTTTGCAGCCTGTTGGTACAGATAAGGGTTCCTTCATTCTCGTAATGACGATTGAGTGAAACAAAGTCTCCACCACCTCCCGTCGTTTGGACGACGTGATTTTTTATAAAGAAGGGGCAAAAACCCAGCCTACCCCGATAGCAATGGGCTGATTGATCGTTGACCCATGCTGCTCTTTTGACGATTTAAAGGCGCATTTTGAAAAAGTGCGAAATAAATGGCCAATCATTCTTCGAACCAAACTCAGTAAATAAGAAATTCGCGCGATGGCCATTCAGACGACTGAAGATCAGTCCCAACAAGAAGAATTCGTTTCGCTTTATGTGAGAAATGAAGCTGCGGCGTTTTTGATATCTCCACCAACGATGGCACCGCGATCCGCAATCCACTCGTGGTGACCAATCTCCAAGCTTTTGTGACCACCCTAGAAAAAATCAAAAGGGTCGCGGTTTCCAAGCAAGAGGTCGTGGTTGCCCTTGCCACGACCTCCTGAGGATCGTCTCTCTTCTTGGCCAGCCTCGCCCATGGGCCGATCAATATCCAGTTTTATGGTTGAAGCGGATACTCCATTGAAAACTCAATTAACCAAGTTTCATGAACCCATTTATCACTCACAATCTCCGCCTTCTAGGAATCCGAAGCTTCATCAAGAAAAACCACAAAACTACTCTTAGTTTTATTCCCAATTCATTCCCACATCCACCGTTTCGTCTGCCGTAGCCCGAAGAGCGAAGATGGAACCTCGTAGAGCGTAGGAGTCCCACCCTCCGCTGCCACGCTGCCACGCGTGAGACTTCCCCTCTGATCACTTCGGTAAAACATCCCGCCACCCCTTTCCACGATTCAGCATCAACGACAAGGTCTCCGCCGTTTCACCAGCTCCCCCACCATCTAACAGATTTTCCAATTCCCCAGGATCTTCCGCTCGATCATAAAGCTCCCGAGCTACCACCTCTTCACCTCGAATCCACTCAATATAGCGATACTTTTTCGTTCTAATCGTATAGCCTTTCGCCTTGCCTCTTCCGAACTGCGAAAACGCCGCCGACTTCCATTCCCACTCCGGATTTTCAAGCAATGGTGCCACGCTCGTCCCTTCAAGCTGCTTCCCGACATCCAATCCGCAAAGATCCACCAGCGAAGGATAAACATCCACCAACTCCACCAGCGCTTGCGACTTCTTCCCCGCCATCTTCATCCCCGGTTTCCGAAAAATTAGCGCCACCCGGGTATCGAGTTCATAGTTCGTCGTCTTTCCCCACAGCCCTTTCTCCCCCAAATGATACCCATGATCACTCCAAAGCACCACAAGGGTATTCTCAGCCAAACCATTCCTTTCCAAGGCCTCCATCACCCGTCCGATTTGCGCATCAATATAGCTGATACAGGCATAATAGGCATGCTTCGTCTCCCGCTGATTCGCTTCCGAGAAGCCCCCCTTTTTCGGCTGATTAGTATAACGCCGCTTTTCCCCCGAACCATGCCCCGCCATCGTGGGTGCCCCTCTCGGCCACTCCTGATGCTCCGCAAGCTCGATCTCCGACCGCTCATAAAGATCAAAATATTTCTTCGGCGCAACGTAAGGCGAATGCGGCTTGATAAACCCTACCGCTAAAAAAAACGGCTCCTCCTTTTTCTTCCCAAAACCATCGAGATATTCCACCGCCCGCTTTGCCACCTGTCCGTCATAAAGCACATCATCCTCCACCGGAGCCGCTTCCTCCAGCGGACCGAACACCAGGTAGTTCTCCCAATCCTCGATGGGCTTCTTCGGAAACATCTTCCGATAAATCCCCTGCGCCGCTTCGATCCCCTCCTCGGTATAATAGTACCGCGGTCCCGGTCGAAAAGCCGGCACACTCCAGCTCTCCGGATCACCCATCACATCCCACTTCGGAGCCATCCCCTTCGGAAACACCCCGTGATTGATCTTCCCGCACGCCGCCGTGAAGTAGCCCTCCTTCTTAAAAAATTGCGGCAGCGTCACCACTCCCGGATTCACATCCCGATAGTGCGCATGGTTCCCATGAATTCCGACCGAATCCGGACGCAGCCCGCTGAGAAGGCTCGCCCTCGATGGCCCACAGATCGCTTGCTGACAGTAGGCCCGCTCAAAAATCATCCCGCTCGAAGCAAGCCGGTCAATATTCGGGCTCTTCACCTGCTCCGACCCATAACAGCCCAATTCAGGACGCATATCGTCCACCGCGATCATCAGGACATTCAAGCGCTCTCCCTGTGAGATCCCCGTAAGAAACCCCAGTCCCAAAACAACCCGTCTGAACATAGCGAAACCATCCCCTTCTTTCATCCCTTCCACAATGCCACCTCTCTGGTCCCACCACCAAACCAAATCTCCCCGCCAAAGTCCGCCGCAGCCTAAAAGGCGAAGGAGGAAACCAAGCCCCCTCAATCAGGCCGTTCAAATCTCACTATTCATGTTCAAATCTCATTCCCTTTCTTCTCCTTGTCACCCCAACTCATCCTGCCACGCTTCCCCGTATGTTTCGAATTTCCATCTTTGGGTTTCTTATTTGTTTAGCATTTAGCGTTTCAAATTTAGGATTTGCTGCGCAGCAGCCCCACATCATCCTCGTCATGGCCGATGACCAAGGCTACGCCGACTGCGGCTACACCGGTCACCCTTTCGTCCAGACTCCCCACCTCGACGACATGGCCAAGCACTCCGTCGTCTTCGACAACTTCCACGCCGCCGCTCCCGTCTGCTC
>OLHR01000453.1_pt1 | contig 12378 bp, 10 predicted proteins | sample 1609291 | NCBI WGS metagenome assembly OLHR01 (sample SAMN05416707, study PRJEB24817) | seawater metagenome | isolation source: Sea water | place: Canada:Atlantic | collected 2013-07 | reverse complement strand
GATCATGCCTAGTCTCGTGGGCTCGGAGATGTGTATAAGAGACAGGGTAATAATAATACTTTGCCACCTGATGAAACCCGAGCGCTATGTCATTGTAGGGGCTTACCCATTCTAATGCGTCAATGACCCCTGTCTGCATAGCCGTATAAAGCTCGCCGCCCGCAATAGTGACTGATATTCCTCCCGCTCGGGTGATTACATCGCCGCCCATGCCGGGAATGCGCATTTTTAACCCTTTGATGTCTTCCATAGAGTTGATTTCACGATTAAACCAACCGGCCATTTGTACTCCCGTATTGCCTCCCGCAAAAGGTACTAGATTAAACTCATCATAGAGCTCTCGCCATAGTTCTAGGCCGCCGCCATAGTGTAGCCAGCCATTCATCTCTTGGGCATTTAAGCCAAAGGGGACTGACGTAAAGAAAGCTGCGGCCTTAGCTTTGCCGGTCCAGTAATAAGACGCTCCGTGACCCATCTCCGCAGTGCCCTGAGACACCGCATCAAAGACTTCAAAGGCGGGCACTAACTGACCAGCGCCGTAGACCTTAATCTTTAGGCGTCCGGCACTCATTGCCGCGACTTTGCTAGCAAAATTTTCTGGGGCCAACCCTAATCCCGGGTAATTTTTAGGCCATGTGGTGACCAATTTCCACTTAAACATTTCCTCGGGCTGAGCTACTTGAGTGACGGTTGATTGGCTGTCATTATCTGCGCAACCAATCAGTAACATGGCCATAAGTGTGGCTAATACAATTCGCATCCTACTTCCTCTTCTACTGATGAAATGAATTCTTATTATTAAATGGCGGCAAGGTTAGCTGAGGCAAGAATTAAAATTTTAGTGCCCGCCTGTTCAAACCTTACGTGCACGCGTGCCCGGGGGCCATTACCTTCAAAGTTCAAAATCACTCCCTCTCCATAAACAGTATGGTTCACCTGTTGCCCCAACTGAAAGCCCGTGTCATCACCCTGATCACTGCGAATAGCACTGGCAGCATAACTTGTCGGTCGTGCGATAGTGTTCTGTAGCCGCACTTCTTCGATAACCTCTTTTGGAATATCGCGAACAAATCGAGAGACGGAATTAAATGACTCACTGCCATAAATAGAGCGGCTCTCAGCGAAGGTGAGATACAGTTTTTGCATGGCGCGAGTAATACCCACATACGCTAACCTACGCTCTTCCTCTAAACGGCCTGGCTCGTCCAGTGACATCTTATGTGGAAAGAGATTTTCTTCCACACCCGCAATGAACACTAGGGGGAACTCTAATCCTTTTGCACTGTGCAAGGTCATCAGCTGCACTGCGTCTTGGTCTTCATCGGCTTGGCGATCACCAGAGTCTAACGCAACTTGGTCCAGAAACTGAGGTAGCGTGGGCAAGTCCTTGTCCTCCGGCTCAAAATTCCGGCATGCGCCGATCAATTCCTCTAAGTTCTCCACCCGCGCCTGTCCTCGCTCGCCCTTTTCGCGGCGGTGCATCTCGATCAGCCCGCTATACTGGATTGCGTTTTCAGCCTGTTCAAACAGTGGCAACTCGTCAAGTTGCCCACTCATCTCGTTGATCAGCTGCAGAAATCCTGCGATTGCATTGCTCGCTCGAGCGGCCAAGCGCTTTTCGTCAACCAAAACACAGGCTGCGGTCCAGAGTGAGGAGGTGTTAGCCCTAGACAGTTCGCGCACCAGCTCAAGCGTGCGATCACCGATACCGCGCGGCGGCACATTAACGACACGCTCAAAAGCAACATCGTCATGGCAATTTAGCATCAATCGGAGATAAGACAGGGCATTTTTTATTTCTAACCGCTCATAGAACCTCTGACCACCGTAGATCCGATAAGGAATCTCCGCCTGCAGCAATGCGGCTTCCAACACTCGAGATTGCGCGTTTGATCGGTATAGAATTGCAGCGTCCTCGCGGCGATTGCCATCACTCACCCAGCTCTGTAATCGATCTGCAATGTATCGAGATTCATCGTACTCATTAAATGCGGCATATAGTGCAATTGGCTCGCCGTCTCCAGAATCAGTCCACAGGCTCTTACCAAGGCGTTCAGAATTTTTCGCAATAACCGCGTTAGCCGCTAAAAGAATATTAGAAGTTGAGCGATAATTTTGCTCTAACTTCACCGTGTGTGTTCCTACAAAGTCACGCTCATAACTGAGGATGTTTTCAACTTTGGCTCCGCGCCAACCATATATAGATTGATCATCGTCACCCACCGCAGTCATTGCGCTCACTTTCCCTGCTAACAGTCTTAGCCAAGCATACTGAACGGCATTGGTGTCCTGGAACTCATCGACCAAAATATGTTGAAAGCGTTGCTGGTAGTGTTCAAGCACTTGCGGATTATGTTTCCATAACTCCAATGCCCTTAGAAGCAACTCGGCAAAATCAATCACCCCCAGTCGGTCGCAGGTCTCCTCATAACCACGATAAATGCGCAACATCGTGGCTATGAAGGGGTCACCGCCCTCTTGGAAATGTGTAGAGCGCAGGCCTTCATCTTTTTGACCATTGATCCACCACTGGGCTTGCTTTGGTGGCCAGCGCTGCTCATCAAGATCCATGCTACGCATGACCCTCTTAACTAACCGTAACTGGTCATCGGAATCTAAAATTTGAAAATTTTCAGGCAACTTAGCATCTCGCCAGTGCGCTTTTAATAAGCGATGCGCCAGACCATGAAAGGTACCTACCCACATGCCCCGCAAAGACATACCCAAGAGCTCATCAATACGCTCACGCATTTCCCGCGATGCTTTGTTAGTAAAGGTCACCGCCAAGATGCTGTAAGGGGAGACATTGTCGACCTGAATTTTCCAGGCGATACGATGCACCAATACCCGCGTTTTACCACTGCCGGCGCCGGCCAAAACAAGCAAATGCTTTTTATCGCTGGTCACTGCCTCTTCTTGCGCAGCGTTGAGATTTTTTAATATTGAGGTTACGTCCATAGGTCTGCATTCTAGCAACATACGTCATAAAAAAACGCGGTAGTGCGGCGTTCTTTTTTAGTTTTTTGTCTGCGGAGGTAACTTAGTAAGCGCATCTCGCATGAAATGACACAAATCCATAGGAAAAAGCCGCTTTTTTACTACAAAACTGGCAATTTCATGCGTTTTCTTGTAAATTTTTTACATAAATAAATTTGGACAACCCATGAAACCTGCTGAACTCACACAAACCATTAGCGATACACTAAGCCGTTTACGTAAATCAGAGCTTAAGGTCGCCGATTTTGTACTGAAAAACCCTCTTGCTGTGATCCGTATGCGCATTGTCGACCTGGCAGAAAAGGCTGGGGTCAGTGAGCCAACAGTAGTTCGCTTCTGCCGGGCCGTTGGCTGTACCGGTTTCCAAGACTTTAAGCTCGCTCTCGCACAGCAACTAGCTTCAAGTCCTAGTTATGGCCAAATTGCGGTAACCGATACAGATTCTACCCGCGAGTACACCTATAAGGTTTTTGATTCCACGGTAGATACCCTTTTAAAAGTTCGTGATCGCCTGGTATTAGAAAATCTAGAGGCGGCCGTAGCAGCAATCTGTGCCGCAGGTCGAGTTGAGTTTTATGGCTTTGGCGCATCCGCCGCGGTCGCCTTTGATGCGCAACACAAGTTTTTTAGATTACAAATACGGTCAGCAGCATACTCTGACCCACACCTACAAAACATGTCAGCCACCTCTTTGAATCCTGGTGATGTCATTGTTGCCATCTCTCAGTCAGGTCGATCTCAAGCATTGCTTGATTCCATGGAGTTAGTCAAAAACGCGGGTGGAATTGTCATCGGCTTGGCGCCGAGCTCATCGCCAGTAGCCAAAAGTGCAACAATCGCTATTGAGGTAGACGCCAAGGAAGACATACAGATATACACCCCATTGTCATCACGCATTGCACATCTTGCTGTAATTGATGTCTTGGCCATTGGCGTGGCACAGAAAAAAGGCCCGAAGCTGCAAGAACATTTGCAACAGCTTCAGGCCGGGCTTGCGTCATTACGGAGCTCTTAGCCTAACAGTACCGGCTCATTGAAGAGCGCTGACTCTAACCAGCTTACCTTCTTTGCCGTCAGTGGCAAGAATCAAGCTACCGTCCGGTGCAGCGGTAATATGTCGAATTCGCCCAAAGTTATTCCAAAGGACTTCTTCACTAACGACCTTGTTATCGACAATCTGTAGTCGTCTCACATCACCCGGCACTAGAGCAGAGATGAACAAGTTGCCTTGCCACTCTGGGAACATGTCGCCTTGATAAAGCAGCATGCCTGAAGGGGCGATTGAAGGAACCCAATACTTTATTGGCTGCTCCATACCGGTCTGCTCGGTAAATGGCGAAATAATGGCTCCACTGTAATCAACACCATAGGTTATTGCTGGCCAACCATAGTTTTTGCCCGGCTCAACAATATTTAATTCATCACCGCCCATGGGGCCATGTTCATTTTCAAAGATAGTGCCGTCACTTGCGATGACCAGGCCCTGAGGATTTCTATGCCCATAGGACCAAATTTCTGGGAGCGCTCCAGGCGTGCTAAGGAATGGATTGTCTTTTGGGATGCTGCCATCGTCATTAATGCGAATCATCTTTCCAAAATGGTTGTCTAGCGTCTGCGCTTGTTCGCGGTAATTAAAGCCGTCCCCAGAAGTAATCAACAGAGTCCCATCTGCCATAAATCGTATTCGCGCCCCATAATGTGCGGCTGTTTTACGCAGTGGCTCTGATCCAAAAATAGTCTCAACACTCACTAGGCTATTTCCCTCTAGCTGACCACGCACAACTACCAGTCGATTTAATTTCTTTTGCTCACTGTCAACACCAGCAAATGACAGATAAATCAGTTTGTTTTCAGAAAAATTAGGATGTAAAAGAACTTCGGCCAACCCACCCTGACCGGCAAACAACACCTCTGGGACCCCAGCCACTGGCTCAGGATTCAGTACGCCATCGGTGATAAACCGCAGGCTGCCAGAGCGCTCGGCCACTAGCCACTCCCGCTCAGAGACAAAGGCTAAGCTCCATGGATTATCCAGACCTTCGACGATAATTTCCGTTTGGTAATTAGTCTCGCTGCCATGCGCAAACAGGCAGCAAAACAGTAGGCTGGCCAATAAGGCCGCTCGATTAGACTTCTTCATTATCATGTCCTCCAGACAGTTGTGCCCCAAAGTAATATCCAGCAATCGCGCCCCCCAAAATCAAACAAAGCTTACCCAATAGCGTGCGTGCGCCGGCAATTAAGTCTAAGTTATAAAAGGCCAGAGGCATCAATACCACAATAGCGAATAATGCTGTGCCGCCAGCTAATGCGTAGAGCAATCGGCGCCCAGTATTCATAAACTTTGACAACAGATAGGCGACTGTAAAGGCAATTAATAACCCAGCAAATACCACCACAATAATCGGATAAGCCCCGGCCGCACTCATACCCACTAAATCACTCGCGAGCATAGACGCAATAACCGACAAGGTTATTGGCATATTTATGGAGTCGAGCCATAAGAGATTAGAGACTGATGTTTGAAGCGCCACACATGACATGGCGATCAACACCGATATTAGAAATGCAGCAATTGTTCTAAACATGGTCCTCGACTCGCTGTAGTTATAACAAGGTAGGATAGTCGAGGGTTTTGAACAAGTTTACAACCTAATTGTTGGACTTTATAAATCGAGATAGGATCTCTGATAGCTTTTCAGCCCTGGTCCACTGGAAAAAATGACCGCCGCCAATCATTTCATGTGGCTGATCCTTGGTTCCTGGTACTTGGGCTAAAAATTGCTTTTCAAAGCCATTCGTGACTGGGTCGTCGCCGGCACCGACACATAAAAAGGGCTTTTCAAATTCAGAAAAGAAATCCCATGCTTTCTTTTGCGCCTCTAGGGAGCGATCAGGAATACTTGGCACCTGACTAGGCATCGCTCGCACTGCCATCTTGAACGCGGCACTCGGGAAAGGCGCTTCAAACGCTTTACTAATACTAGAACCAAATGGTGATATATTTGATAACCCAAGATTAACCATTGCCAGCTCAAATGCTACAGCTAATTTATTTCTCGTTTCCATCATTGATGACGCAATAATCCCAGCAGGGGGGTTGATGGCATCCCAAGTATATTTCTGCCAATAAGCAAATTTTCGGATCCCTGAATAGGGGTCCTCCCCGCCAAAACCGTTCATTTTGCTGACCTGCTTACGCATGGAAGCCATTGTAATTTTCTCTGGCCCCGCTCTGAACGCTAAAATTTCATCAACAATCTCTTGAGGAACATTTGGGCTATAGGGTAATCCAGTATTCCCCATAGCGACTCGTTCAAATCGATCACCATTATCTGCCACCATACGTAGGCCAATTAAACCTCCCCAATCTTGGCCAAAAAAAGTGAGCCTAGAAAAATCATTCTGCACTAGCCATTGGTTCATCCAGTCTACTTGCCGCTGATAGCTATAGTCTTCTCTGGCAGCGGGCTTATCAGATTTACCATACCCAGGGAGATCTGGGGCAATCACACGGATCCCAGCCTTCACTAAGTGGGGGATCATCCTGGCGTACAAATAACTCCACACAGGCTGTCCATGCATAGCCAATAAGATTGGACCATCGGCTGGACCCTCGTCAATGTGATGGATACGCAAATCAGACCCATCGTGAGTTTTGATCGCGGTGTAATGAGGCTCAAAAGGATAATCAGCAAGAGAGTCGAAGCGATGATCGGGGGTTCGCAAAATTTTCATGGCTGTTTTATCCGCATAATTAGGCAAAGTATATATTGGCATTATAGATGTCAATATATACTTAAATCAATCAACTTCTGCTGTAACAAACTCGCGTTAAAAGTTACTCTGAAACACAGTGTATATCGCATGTTCGCATGCAAGATTATGAACTGACAGCCGTTTTCTTTGCTGCTCTCCTGTAAGCGGGGAATAGAACTTAACTCTGCAGAAGTCGATATATCTCTTATATTTACAGAGTGTGGCGTCACCTGCTCAAGATTTTGGGCAGAGGTGGTTATAAATACCATAGCCCATCCTTCTGGACTAGTAAGATCGACCGTTTGATCACCCTATGCAGTGCCAGAAAAACCAGAAAAAGAGCAGTTATTGTTAGTCTTATTTTTATTGTTTTACCTGTAAGGCTTGTTAAGACTCAACATGTCTGAGAAGCTCTGGCTTTGCAAATGGGCTTCCAGCCAAGTATTCAATAATCAGTCAATAAACCTATTTTTTAATTGCTTCAACACCTATCCTGAGCGCAACATCCATTTTAAACCCCATCATCTTGGCATAGCTTATCCCGAAGTCATCTCTCATTATATTCCCGCGAATATCTGCTCCGCACACTTGCTTCAATTTAAATGGATGAAGTCTGCACTTGAATGCCTTGATCTCCAAATCTACTTTTTTTGTAATGCCATGCAGCGTTAGTTCGCCCTCTACTTTTGTTGGCGACCCGTCCTGGAAGTTGATTAATTTACCCTCATACCTCGCCTGAGGAAATTCTTCAACATCGAACATATCATCGCTCTTGACCTTCTTATTCATCCCATCATGTCCAAAATCTATGGAACCCATTTCCATGACGACATTGACGGATCCTGTTTTATTTTTTTTATCAAGAATGATCTCGCCGTAGGTTGAATTTATTTTCCCGCGCCAAAGTGACAGCCCTCCCATATGATCAGCTTCAAACGCTGGGAAGGTATGGTTAGGATCTATGACATAAGTGACTGGCTTCCCAAAAGAGAAGGGAGTGAATAAAAGTAGGAGAACAACCAGCATCATTAATTGCTTCAATCTTACTTTCATAAATCTTTCCTATGTTTTATTAAACGCGTTTTTAGTTACGATCTTTAGATGAAAATGGTTTTATCGTATCTACACAAATAAATGGGTTGACTCGTCAACTCACGGGAAATCTAAGATAAGGAGTGATCGATATGGGAAGGCCTTGTATTCGCAAATCAAAGGCATAAAAGTGTCTTACAAATAAACAGACCGATCAGAGGTACGTCTTACTTTCCTTTTTGATCTAGTCGGTTTCTTGGTTTTGTTGCATAAAGAACACAACTCAGTACCGCACCTTTAATATCCATATTTCTATCAAATCTACACCATCTTCCAGAATGGAACATCATTATTGTCTCTGAGGCGTTATCCATACCATAGGCAACTTGTAAGACATTATTTCTAACACAACCTTGTTCTTCTATACCGCTAAGAATGTCGTTAGTCCCAAATTCCTTAATGTAAATGAAACATAAATCGTCCATGTCTGCAGACACAATTGGGGAGACTAGTAATAAAAAAGAGAAGAATAGTTTTTTCATTGTCCTTTACCAAGGTTAATCAGGGCAGTTGTTGCTAACAATACAAGCATTAGTACCGCAAACTCTTTTTCTTCAACAATTGAAACAACAAGAATTGCTGCTGCCCACATAATTGATTGTGAAATTACCAATTTTTTATTCATGTGCGTCTTCGCTCAAAACTACTCCACCGTGACTGACTTGGCCAAATTTCTTGGCTGATCAACATCGGTACCTTTCAATAATGCCACATGATATGAAAGCATTTGGAGGGGCAAGGTATAGACAATCGCCTCAAGACTTTTAGGGACCGGCGGCATATCAATCACGGTAATGCCCGGCTCATTACTAAAGTTCGCGTTGCAGTCAGCAAACACAAACAATTCTCCACCTCGAGCGCGCACTTCGTGAAGATTAGACTTGAGCTTGTCCAGCAATTCATTATTGGGGGCAATCGTTACCACCGGCATATCTTCGTCTACTAATGCCAACGGCCCGTGCTTTAGCTCCCCAGAAGGGTATGCCTCGGCATGAATATAAGAAATCTCTTTAAGCTTCAGAGCCCCTTCTAATGCAATTGGGTACTGCTCACCGCGGCCTAAGAAAAGGGCATGGTGCTTATTAGCAAAGGCCTCTGACACCTTTTTAATGACCGGATCGAGGGCTAACACGCGCTCACAAAGCCCCGGAAGTTGGTGCAGGTTTTTAACCCACTCGGCTTCCATGCCTGCTGGCAAACCAGTGTGTCTGCCCAAAGATAGCGTCAAGAGCTGCAAAGCCACTAGCTGTGTTGTAAATGCTTTGGTCGAGGCCACTCCGATCTCAGGGCCAGCCATTGTCATCAGCGAAATATCTGATTCTCGGACAAGGGAGCTGTTAGCCACATTGCAAATAGCCACAAAGCCAAGGTAGCCGCTTTCTTTGGCCTTGTGAAGTGCCGCCAGAGTGTCTGCAGTCTCTCCTGATTGGGAGATAGTGACAAATAACGTCCCATCAGGCACTGCAACTTTACGATAACGGTACTCACTGGCGACTTCAACCTGGCAAGGCACGCCAGCCATATCTTCAAGCCAATACTTTGCGACTAATCCAGAATGAAAACTGGTGCCGCACGCAATAATATGAATGTTTTTAGTCTGAGCAAAAAGGCTCTCAGCTTGGTGCCCGAACACGGCCTCGAGAATATGGTCAGTGCCAATACGGCCGGCGAAAGTATCGGCCAACACGGTTGCCTGTTCGAACATTTCTTTTTGCATGAAGTGGCGATATTGCCCTTTATCGGCAATTTGGTCCGTTTCGCTTAGCTGATGTAGTTCTCGCTTAACTGCTTTACCATTAGCACCAAATACGGTGTACGCCTCGCTAGAAAGCTCTACCACATCACCTTCTTCAAGATAGACAAAGCGATCGGTGACCTGGCGTAACGCCATCTGGTCTGAGGCGATAAAGTGCTCGTCCATACCAACGCCAACAACTAGCGGACTGCCGCTTCGAGCGCCTATGATCAGGCCAGGATATTCATCAGCCATCACCCCCAAGGCATAGGCCCCCTTAAGGCGAGCAATGGTTTTATTGACTGCTTCTCTAAGATCCGTACAGGTCTCAAGTTGTTGATGAATAAGGTGTGCGATAACTTCACTGTCCGTATCAGACTGAATCTCATAGCCCGCGGCTATCATCTCCTCGCGCAGGACGTCATGATTTTCAATGATGCCGTTGTGTACGATCGATATGCCAGACGATACATGGGGGTGCGAGTTTGTGCTGCTAGGTGCTCCGTGCGTCGCCCATCTAGTATGCGATATCCCGGTATTGCCAGACACAAAGTTGCCTTTGCAGACAGCCTCTAGGTCAGCAACTTTGCCAATGGTTTTACGTGTCTGCAGCACATTATCGCTGTCTAGAATCGACAGTCCTGCAGAATCATAGCCTCGATATTCAAGACGATGCAGGCCTTCAATAAGAATCTTATACACATTACGCTGAGCAGTAGCGCCGACTATTCCACACATTCTTTAATCTTCCTTGTTGTTTTTGGTTGGCCGCTTCCAGCCGTCAATATTTCGTTGCTTGGCTCGACTTACCGCTAAGGCGTCTTTGGGCACGTCGCTAGTAAGGGTGGAGCCGGCACCAACAAAACCGCCGTCGGCAACCTTTATTGGGGCAACTAGGGTGCTGTTAGAACCCACAAATACATTGTCCCCTAAATTGGTTTTATGCTTGTTAACGCCGTCGTAGTTGCAGGTAATGGTGCCCGCCCCAATATTCACGTTTTCTCCCAGCTCGGCATCGCCGACGTAACTGAGATGATTGATTTTGCTTCCTTTACCAACCTGTGCTTTTTTAGTCTCGACAAAGTTACCAACCTTTGTGTCACTGGCAAGAACAGTACCCGGGCGAAGTCGCGCGAAAGGCCCCACTATGGCGCGGTCGCCTACGATAGAACCCTCAACGATCGTGTTCGCCTTAATTTCAACGCCATCACCGATCGTGCTATCCGTGATAATACAATTGGGCCCAATGGATACTCCACTACCCATCACAACGCTACCTTCAAACACGCAGTTAATGTCAATAAAATTGTCGGTGCCCGCGGTTAACTCACCACGCTGGTCGAAGCGCTGTGGATCAGCAAGGCTCGTACCAGACGCCATTAATGTTTCGGCTTGCCGCTTCTGGTGTGCTCGCTCTAACTGGCTCAATTGAATTCTATTATTCACGCCTTCTACCTCAGTGGCCGACTTAGGATGAATGCTGCAAACCTCAACGTCATTGTCTCGAGCAATGGCGATTAGGTCTGTCAGATAATACTCTCCCTGAGCATTATTATTCGTTATTTTTGGTAGCCAGGCTCTTAATTGGCTCGCCCGCAACGCTATGACTCCTGTATTGACTTCGGTAATCTCTAGCTGATCTGCTGTCGCATCTTTTTGTTCAATTATAGACGCTATTGCCCTATTTTGATCGCGAACAATCCTGCCATAGCCATCTGGTTTATCTAAATTGATGGTTAAAAGGCCCATGGACTGGTCAGTCACTGCATTAAGAATATCGGCGATAGTAGATGACAATATGAGGGGAACATCACCATATAGAATCAATACGTTCGCGTGATCACATAGGTATGGCGCCGCCATCTGAACAGCATGGGCAGTACCAAGCTGTTCTTTTTGGTGTACAAAAATATGTCCTGCATTAGCAAACTCTTGCTCTACCATTTCGGCACCATGGCCGGTGACTATGATCCTTTTTGCCTCAGCGATGGTCTCTGTCGCGGCCACTACATGAGCCAACATTGAACGGCCTGCCAGTTTGTGCAGCACCTTGGGCTGCGCAGAGCGCATTCGTGAGCCCTTTCCTGCTGCTAGGATTATGATATTGGTGTTAGTCATAGTGGTATCGCTTACCATCTCAATGTAATCATCGTGTCGGTGGTTTTACGGTACTGGGAATAAGGCCGCAACTCAAGAGCATTATATCTCTTATGTATACGCCGTCGCATTATTTCTCGCCGTGTATCCCGATGATTCGTCGATTCTTTGTTTTACTTCATTTCGTAGATTGCTGGTTATTTTTCGTATATTGTAATGGTTTAGTTACTGGGCTTAACAAACTACTGATCTATAAACTATCACTGAGATTTCTGAGGTCCCCAATGCCATTAAATATCAAAACTAACGTTTTTATCACCTGTGCCGTTACTGGCTCGGGCAGTAGCCAAGATCGCAGCGCCGAGGTGCCTCGCTCACCAAAACAAATTGCAGATAGCGCTATCAAAGCGGCCAAAGCAGGGGCCGCGATTGTGCACTGTCATGTGCGCGACCCAGAAACCGGGGTGGGATCAAGAGATCCGAAGCTCTACCGAGAGCTGACTGAGCGAATTCGGGATTCGTCTACTGACGTGGTGCTTAACCTAACGGCGGGAATGGGGGGTGATGTCGTTTTTGGTCCTTCGTCCGCACCACTGCCATTGCAAGAAGGTACTGACATGGGCAGCGCTGAAAGCAGGATAGAACCTATGGCTGTCTCTTATACACATCTCCGAGCCCACGAGACTAGGCATGATCTC
>OLHR01000438.1_pt1 | contig 12700 bp, 3 predicted proteins | sample 1609291 | NCBI WGS metagenome assembly OLHR01 (sample SAMN05416707, study PRJEB24817) | seawater metagenome | isolation source: Sea water | place: Canada:Atlantic | collected 2013-07 | reverse complement strand
CCGAGATCCTCGATCGACAAGGCAACATCCTGAAAAATTCCGCCGGTCAGGAAATCGGATTCCTCCACGGGAAAAACCGTCATTTAGTTAGATACGATGAAGTCTCCCCCCTATTTATCAATGCCCTCATCGCTCGTGAAGATGGCCGTTTCCGTGAACATGGTGCAGTAGATATTAGAGGGTTTGGACGCTCCATTTTTCGCTTGGTGACCCGATGGAAATTTGAAGGGGCCTCCACCATTACGATGCAGCTCGCGCGGAATTCATTCACGCTCAAGAAAAGAAATCACGGGAAACTCCTCACTCTTCACCGGAAAGCCCTCGAGATTGCCATCGCCCATCGCCTCGAATCAAATTTCACGAAAAACGAAATCCTCGAGCATTACATGAATCGCATTTTTTGGGGCGGTTCCATCATGGGTGTTGAATCAGCCTCTCGGACATACTTCGGGAAGTCTTCCAGCCAAATTGATCTCTCGGAAGCGGCCATGCTCGCGGGAATCATCCGCGCACCAAATGCCTTCTCTCCCTTCCGCGATCCCGAAGCAGCAAAACTAGAACGAAACACCGTTCTCAACCGCATGGTCTACTTTGAATACCTCACTGAAGAGGAGGCCAAAGCCACGAAAGAAAAACCGCTCAATATTCCAAGTGCCTCCGAGCGCCTCATTTCCGGAAGCTACGCTCTCGATTCCATCCGCCGGGATCTCGAAGAAATTCTCGAACGAGAAAACATTAAGGACGGTGGCCTGATCATCAACACCACCCTTGATCCCAATCTCCAGGAGGCCGCTGAGCGGGCGATGGAAAAACGGCTGGCTGCAGTCGAAAGAACTCCCGGTTATAAACATCAGAAGCGAGCCAACTGGAACAAGAAAGGGAATCCTGCCTACCTTCAAGGCGCTGCAGTTGTTATCGATAACCGCACCGGTGGCGTTCTCGCAGTTGTCGGCGGACGAAGTGCCGCGGAATCTCAATTCAATCGAGCCCTTCAGTCCCGACGCCCCATCGGCTCTATTTTTAAACCCTTCGTCTTTCTCGCTGCTGTAAAGAACGGCTTTTCGCTCACCGAAACCGTAAGTGATGCCCGCATCCGTCCCGGTGAGATCTCAGGCGCACCTCTCGATTGGTCGCCCGCAAACTCAGACGGTAAATATTATGCCTCCATCAGCGCTTCCAAGGCACTCATTGATTCACGGAACACCTCATCGGTCCGTGTCGGATCCATCGCAGGAATGAGCGAAGTCATTGAGGTCGCTCGCCTCGCAGGATTTAATGCCGATGCCATCGAACCCTATCCGGCGTCCTATCTGGGAACCTGGGGCGCGACCGTCCAGGACGTCGCGAGCGCCTACTCTATCTTTCCAAATGGCGGCCGTCGTTTCCGTCCCTACTACGTGCAATCAATCGAAGACCGCGATGGCAACTTCCTTTGGAAAAGCGGGCCCCTCTATTACGAGGCTGCCGAGGCACCTGCGGCCGGGGACGTCTCCGATGCCCTGGAACAAGTGAATCGGACCGGAACCGGCCGCGCAATTCGCAGCCGCTATGGCTTCAATAAGCCTTCGGGCGGAAAAACGGGGACTACCAACGACTACCACGACGCCTGGTATGCCGGTTACACTTCAAATCTTTCCTGTGCTGTTTGGGTTGGCCTCGATAGCCCCAAAAAAATCATTCGAGGCGGCGAGGGAGCAAGACTTGCGCTCCCAATCTGGGTCGATATCATGCAAACTGCCGACCGACTCCCCGGCTATAAAAATGGCCCCATCGGCGCAGCCAGAGCGCAACGTTTGAGTCCCACTCCACCGGCCGCCATTCCGGTCGATCCGCCAAAAGCAATTCCGGTGCAATAAGTTTCAGACTAGAGAATCGTCGTCTTTCTCAAGCCCAATAGGAGAAGTTATCGGGCCTTCCTTACCTGCATGACTCTTACCGGCTGCACCACTTCTTCGTCCCACCTTGCCATTCCAAGAAATCACTCAAGTATTCGTCTCTTTTGAAACACTATTTTGTATAAAGCACAAACCTGACTGACTAGGGTCGCTGGCTCAACCACAAGCGGGCGAAGCGTTGGTCGTCAAGATCACTGATCGGTAGCGGCGCGCGCCAGGCACGTTGAGTGAGCGCTCCGGTTGCCCGGGCAGAGCCAAGGAAGATCGCGGTGCCGGATTGCCAGGTGTCGAGATCGGAAGAAAACTGGATATCGTATACCACGTCATCGGCGGCGAGATTTGCTGCGACTGAGACAACGGCATAGTCATCGACTCTGCCGTCGACCTCGATTGCGCGAATGGAGAATTCAAGCTCTCCTTTGGTTCCGCCCGAGGCGTAGGCGAATAGCTCCTTTGAGGTCGAACCGTTGAATGTGGAAGTGTCTGAATTACCCGGTGAGCCCCCACTGGCAATACTGGATCGCCAGATGGATGAGTCGTTGGCGTCGAGTCCTGGGCGCGGTGCAATCATGGTCAGGCTGCGGCCATCGAGGTCGGCCGAGAGCGGCCAGGGCACCCTGTCGTCATAGCGGAAACTTGCGATCTGATCCCCGTTGGCAGCGGTCAGAGTGATTACTTCGCCGCCGTTGTTGAGTTGACCAGAGAATGTCCCGGCCACCGGTAAGACGGAGCCAAACCTTACTTCAAAAGCAGTAAGGTCAGCGACCACGAGCAATCGTCCACCAGCGACGAGGGTTGTATCATCGGGGAAGGTAAACGCAATACCCTCAACGAAGGCGACTCCGGCGAGGCTGATGGTCTCATTTCCGACGTTGAACAGTTCGACGTATTCAGTGACTTCCGCACTTCCCGGAGGGTTGTAGAAAACTTCCGAAATGACGAGATTGGCGGCAGATGCGGCCGTGTTGGTAATGAAGGTAGCCTGATTAAGGGCGCTCCATTCTCCGGCATCAAAGCTCCTTGCCAAGACCGTCGTGGCGACGTCGATAGATACCGGTGTGTTATCCGGGTTGGTGCCGACAATCGTGATCGTGAGATCCATGCCCATGTCCGAACTGCCGCTACTTCTGTTATGAAGTTCAACTGCGATGACATTGTTACCCTCAACAAAGGCAGACCGAGGAAAGGTAAAGCTATCGAAGTTCCCCTCGGCGCCGTTCGAGTCACTGAGCGACGGTGTGTCGAAGCTGACATTGCCCTCGGGCATATTGTCTCGCGCAATCTCGATGCCATTAAAATAAACGATTGCACCGCCGTCGGACATGACTTCCACGGTGGCCCCGATGATCAATTGCGGCGCAGCGACCTCGAGTTCCTTACGGAAATAGACAGTGAGGTGGCCATCCGGATTAATCTCTGGACCGCCCAGCGGGTTGCCGTTGATGCTCCCGAATCCCAATGGCGCGTTGCCGGTCACCCAACTGGAATCGTCGAAGGCCGGGTTCCGCCAAGCGGTGCCCATATCGACTCCGTCGTCGAGGTAGCGCCAGTCTGTGGAGCGTTTTGTGAGCAGGGTGGATTCGCTGAGTGAACCGGGAAGCAAGGTGGCGGCGGGGTTGATCGCTCCACCCGCTTGGCGTGGGTCGCTACCGTCCGTCGTGTAGTAGATATTGCCCACGGCGCTCGATATCAAGAGCTCGAAGTTCGCGGGGACGCTGCCTCCTTGTTGACTGAAAGTCGGCGGATCGAGGTCCGGATAAACTCCTGTGGCGCGGAACTGGTTGAGGGTGATCGGGGTGCGCAGCGGAAACCAGCCGGTGTATTCGCGTTGGAGCGCCGCATCCCAATTGATCAAGGTCAATGCGGGCTCCCGTTTAGCATCACCCCAGCGAGCGCTCTCTGCCTTCATGGCCTCACGGATGCCGTCGGCGCGTGCCGCCCATTGAGCAGCGCCATTCTCCGGGGTGAGCGCACCCTCGTTGAAGAGATGATAGTAGGCGCGGTCAGCGAAGCGGATGGCGTATTCGTCCCTGCTGTTGGCGTTGGTGCGCAGGTCGGTGTGGATCGCGGTTGGGGCACGCGGGGTATTCTTGGTTGATACGTTGCTATTGACGCTACTATTGAAGGCATTGAGACCGGCGCGTTCAGCGTCGTGGCAAAAAAACATGTATTTCCCCGGCGGATTAATGCGGCGCATGGCGCGCACATTATTTTGATCCCAGTCGGCGTTGCCTGCGTGGAAATTAAGTAGGACATAGTCGATGTAGGAATCGAGATCGAGATACTGCTCAACGGTGGCCAAGTCTCCCGCCTCCGCAGCATCTAGCGTCGCCTGCCAGCTGATCAACATACGTGCAGATTCCTCCGAGGGCGTGCCTTTGATGATCTCAATCTTATTTCCGCCGACGATGCGAAACCCTTCCCAATCGTCGTCTTCCCCGCCGAAGCGCTCGGCGGCCCACTCCTCCTCAATGCGCTCGAAGAGGTGGTGCATCCCCCAATAGATACCATTGAAATAAACGTGCACTTCACGCTGCAAAGCCTCCGGGTGCCCCATGGCGAAGTAGGCATCGCGGAACCACTGATCGCGGATATACATCGCATTATTATAGACGGACGCATCCGGATGGACCCATGAGTTACCATTACCTCCGCGGATCACGATCTGATTGAAGATTTCAGTGGCGGCATCGGCGCCAAATAAAGAGAAGTTCAATTTTCCGGCCCCATACTCTTTGCGGAAGGCGATACGGAAGTTGTGTTTTGGCCTACTCGTGTTGCGCGAAGCGTTGCCATTCATCCGCATACCGGCATCGAGTTGAATCGGCCCGTCGTCTTCGAACCCGAGCATCTCGATCGACACCGGGCGTTCCGAATTCGGCCCGGCATCGACGGGATTAACCTGGATACCGGTCTGCTGATCGAACAGGTTAGCAATGTCGGTGACGATCGAAATCGTAGGAATGTCGAGCAGCGACGCCTCAATTTCCTCCCGGCTGTAGATGGGCCCAACGACGTTGGGATCCATGGCGTAGTCGCCCCCGATGACGTTACCGTTGCGGGTGATCCACGGCAGCGGGTAGCCCTCTGGTTCGGCCGGTTGATCGGCAACGTCGGCAATGAAAAGGTAAGTCTGGGTATCGACATTCGTGGGACGTAGACCGTTTTTGAATGCCGCGACCCGGAGGGGGGTGGTCGTTGAAATATTGACGAATCCGGAAGGTGGGGAAACTTCATTTCGCGGAGGAATTTGGGTCCCAAAATCGAGAGTGGGAGTGTCGCCGTTGGTGGTATAAACGAGCGTGGCGCCTGGGGTCGCGCAGGAAATGGTGACGTCAAAAGGAGCATCGAAAAATCCGCGATCGACATCAAAAATTGTGTCGGCAACGAAGTCCGTGAACTCGATCTCAGCATTCGGAAAACTGGGTGTCGGAGACTCCAAATAACCGTTCAAGATCCCACCGGAGAGGTTGCGCGTTTCTGCTGTCAATTTCGGGACAAGGAGAATATCGGAACTCCCTGCGGTTCTATTTAGCAGGTGGAAGGCGAGGAGATTTTTCCCGCTGACGAGTTTGCCGACGAAATTGATTGGGAAGGCCTTCATAGCATCGCCTTCCCTGATTTCCCTGCTCCCGGTGGCGAGTTCTCCGACCGTCAGTGGGTCCGGTATATTCTCGGAGGCGACGAGAGAGCCGTTCAAATAGGCCGCAAAACCGTCTTCAAAAAATAGCTCGAGCTTCATTGATACGATCTTCGCAGGGTCGTCGATAATAAAAGGCACGCGGATTAACGCGGACGCGGTCGTCGAGAGCATTACTGATTCCATATTGCCGCCGGCACCGACGTAACCGGGGAAATCGTAGCCGAAGCCGACGCCGGTCTGCGCGTTAGACCATGCAGAGTCGTCGAAGTTCAACCCCTGCCAAGTGTCGCCGATGCCGACCTTAGGTGCCAGCCAGGTTGCCGCAGTCGGCCAAGAGACGAACGTCTCGGTTTCGGTATTGGCGTTCGTGCCGCTCCCGTAAGCGACACCGTAAAATTGCTTTGGGTATTGCGGTGCAAATTCGGTAAGGACGTCCGAGCCGCCGATCAACGCTAGATATTCCCCTCCGGCAGAGAGTGAAAAATTAGTATGCAGTTCGGAGCCCCCCACGCGGCGGTCCTTACCGGAAGCGAATACGACAAAGTAACCACCCGGTGGAATCTCTATATCGGGCAATGCCCACTTGGTGGGTTGGGTCTGGCTATCCGTAAGGTAAAGGCCGGCGGTCGAGGCCGCATCAGCACCTGGGTTGTTAATTTCGATCCAATCCGTAGCGTCACCATCCTCGTCGAGCGTGGATCCGTCGTTGTCTGCAACGAATTCAGTGATCATGAAATTCGCAAGGAGGGAATTTGGAGCTAGAATTGCCAGAAAGAAAATCAGTAAAGGAAAATGCATATAATAAAGTTCTGACCCTAACCATCCAAAGAATCAAAGGCAAAATTCTAGCAAAGAAGTAGGTTAACGGAGAAAACTCCTTTCCTTTAAACGGTTAATACTGCCTTGGCTTTTCCATGTAGGGGACTTTATCCACCTTCCTAATGATGCAAATATTGGGGGGGTTAATGCTTCTTATCTCCCCCGTATTTAAAGATGAAAAAAAATGGGATGTAAAAAAACAGAAAAATGAACCTGCCCCCAAGGGCGGCTAGAGTGGTATTCTTACGACCGCTCCAATCAAGGTGACTCTCACTCAGTGGCCCTATTCCGATTCCCTAAAGGGAGCACTTTTGCACTCCAATCTAACAGAAATCTCCCAAGTTCGATTCGATCAGTAAATTCTCAGCCTTCAAAACACGTGAAGCGAGTTAGATTTTGTTTGGGTTCTGTCGGCCAATAAGACAGCGTCTCCATCGCCAACACGGTGGCAATAGAGCAAATCGGCACCGCAGGATTGGCAAAAAGATTATACCTCAGTTTCTCACTCTCCCCGCTATGCCTGAAGATTTGAACACACAAGAACCAGACTCACAATCGCTTGCAGACCAAGCGGAGGCGATCGACTCCAAAATGTCGAATCTTGCCCAAAGTCTCTCCTCATGGATCGGCAACCAGAATTGGGTCCCGGATTCTCTGAACAATCCCGTGGTGGTCCTCATTCTGCTCTTAGGAATACTGGGTATTTCTGCCATCATCTATCTCGTTTTCCGGCCTCTTATTCTGCGCTGGGTTAAGCATTTTGTCGGCAAAAGCGGTATCACCTGGGATAATGAACTTATGGGTCATGGAGTTTTTAGATGGCTCACTCATCTACTTCCCGGCGTTTTTATCTTTCTAGTCGCACCAGGTCTCTTCGAATCAGCACCCTACTTCGGAAAGATCCTGCGAACCGCTTCCGCGCTCTACATTCTTGTCGCCTGTTATTTGGTCTTTGATTCGATGGTCAATGCACTGCAGACAATCTATTCGAGAACTCCTGCAGGAAGAAAAATCAACCTAACCACTTTCGCACAGGTCGCCAAGCTACTAGCCGCTCTTATCGCAATCATCCTCTCCCTGGCCGTGATTTTTGATAAATCTCCGCTCGTTCTTCTCGGTGGTCTTGGAGTCTTCGCGTCCGTGCTGATGCTCGTTTTCAAAGATGTCATCCTCGGCTTCATCGCCGGAATTCAACTTGCAACCAACCGAATGCTTGCGCGAGGTGACTGGCTGGAAATGCCTAGCCATCAAGCGGACGGAAATGTGGAACTAATCGGACTCACCACCGTCAAGGTGCGAAATTGGGATCGGACGGTCACGACTATTCCCACCTATGCGTTGATCAGTGATTCGTTCAAAAACTGGCAAGGAATGTCAGAAAGCAATGGGCGCCGAATCAAGCGTAGTTTCCTGATCGACAGCAATTCGATCCGACTTTGCGACGAAGAGATGCTCGAAAGATTTGGGGAGATTGAGCATATCTCTGAATACCTCGATGCTAAAGAAAAAGAAATCAAGCAGTCTAATTCAAAAATCAGGGAGGCCCGTCTCAATAACCGAGTGAACGGCAGACGCCTTACCAATGTCGGCACCTTTCGCGCCTACATCGAGGGTTATCTCAAGACCCACCCAGACATCAATCAGGAGATGACTCTTCTCGTCCGCCAGCTGGATACCAAGGGGCGTGGCATTCCGATTGAGATCTACTGCTTCAGCTCTAACAAAGAGTGGAATGCCTATGAAAGTATTCAGGCCGATATTTTTGATCACCTTTATGCCGTGACCCCGGAGTTTGATCTGCGAATCTTTCAGGAACCAACGGGCTATGATTTTCAGCAGCATACTTTACCGAAATAGCCGGTTAGTTCATTGACCATTTCGATCTTTGTGTTTTCATCCGACTTTCCTAGAAATTCTGTGCAGACACCCTCAAGCTCAGCGAAACGAAGTTTTCAATCTCAGAAATTTCTTCATATCCTTGTTCAATGGCGTTGCCGTGGGGAAGGTGTTCACTGACACCGCGATGGCATCATCTTCATTCTGCCAAGTCTAAAGGTGGGGCGAGGATTCGAGCAGGAAGATGAATATTATTCACTAGCGGGTTCTTCTCCTAGGTAATGGTGAGGAACTGATCATCTCCCACAGTCTTCATGCCGAGCCTTGGCAAACTCTGGAGAGCTGGACTCGGTCGGCGAAGCGCGGGCTTATTCGAAGTGGGCGCTCTGGCCATCGGCGTTACTGTCGTCATTAATGTCGGTAATATTGTTCTCCGCCTTCCACGCCAAGTAGCTATCGACCTACGCGGCATCGCCGCTTACGCCAAGGCCAAGCTACGCAACTTCCTGGTAAGGAAACTAGACACCGCCTCCTGCCATCACCGGATCGCCCGGCAGCGCGATCCCTGGCATGCGCCAGCAAAACGACTCATTCTGCGTCCAAGCCCCTGCTGTGACACCTCAAGGACTCCGAAGACAAGTTCTCAAGCTCCGGTTTTTTCAAGGCCTAGGCACCATCGCCTACCTCGCCCGCAACGATGAGACCAACGGTAAAACTGGGGTGAGCGAGTTTCTCATCGGCCACCTCGACCATCTCAAAGAGCGCGTAGCGGGCGCAGCCATTGGCGCCTCCTTGGATGAAGTTGGGGGCGCCAAAGCCACCCCAATCCTCACCGCCCTCGCCGCAGCCGATTCCGACTCAGCCCAAGGGAAATCAGGTCTGTTCGCCATCGCTTAAATCAGCAAAACACGCCACCCACCAACGCACCTGCTAAAGTGAATCACCTATGCAACCTATTCCAAGATCTGGAGAAATAGCTGAAGGGATTCTCCGATGAATTGAAAGTAATACAGGCGCGCGTTAAAGAAGCCTTGGAGTCCAAGAAGGCTGAGGAGACGTCGAAAGGTGTTCCCTCCCACCCAAGTTAAGCTAATCAATTGAGACCCGAAATACCTTGAAATATCCGAAAATTAATTCGAGCGGCAAATGCCGTTTATCGAGCTGGACGATGCTGATCTCGGACGCTACTAACTAAAGGGAGTTTTATCCCTTATGAAAATCTTCACCCTACTCATTGTCGGGGCATCGTTTTTGGCCTCCCTCGCGGAGCTCATGGCTTCGCCGATCATCTCGGAATTTATGGCTTCCAACGATGCCGGTTTAGCAGATGAGGATGGCGATTTTTCCGATTGGATCGAGGTCCACAATCCTGATGCGACGGCGGTAAATCTCGACGGGTATTTTTTGAGCGACGATACCGCGGACCTCAGAGGCTGGGAGTTCCCCGCCGTGACCATCGAGCCTGGGGCTTTTTTGGTGGTGTTCGCATCAAACAAAGATCGCTCAGATCCGGCGGGCGAGTTGCATGCAAATTTCAAACTGTCGGCGAACGCTGGCTACTTAGCGCTGGTAGCGGCAGATGGTTTGACGTTGCTGAGTGAATTTGGGCAGATCTACCCACCTCAGTTCGAGAATCAATCGTATGGTGTAGGAACCTTCGGCAGTGTAACGCAGGAGGGGTTAATTGATCTGGGTTCGACCCTACGCTACCTCGTTCCGCTAGACGGGACGCTGGGGACGACCTGGACGGACGAGCCGATGCAGTTCGATGATTCTTTGTGGACTGAGGCGCTCGCGGGGATCGGCTGGGAGTCCAATGGGGGAACCCTGGAGCCGGCGATCGCCACCAACATCTCCGACGAGATGAGAGCAAAGAACGCCAGCGGGTATTTTCGTTTCCCATTCACGTTTTCCAGCACTGGAAAGCAGCTGCAATCTTTGAATTTAGCTTTGCACGTGGATGATGGTTTTGTCGCCTATATCAATGGCGTGCGCGTAGCGTCGCACAATGATCCGACGCCCCTCGAATGGAATTCTCAAGCGACGCGTAGCGACGGAGACCAGTTTCTCTTAGATAATCCTAGCACGCACACAATCGCCGCCACGCCGGGGCTTCTGGTCGACGGTGAGAACGTCCTGGCGATCCAAGGGATGAACACCAGCTCGGGGGGCTCGGACTTCCTTCTCGACTCGATGCTGGTGGCTGAGGTGATGGACTCGACAGGCACCGAGCGCGAAGGTTACTTTGAAAGCCCGACGCCCGGCTTGCCAAATTCAGGTGGCCAAGCAACGGGACCCGTCTTTCTCGACGTGACGGACAAGCCGACACGTCCAGTAGCCGGCACCGACCTTGTGATCACGGCTCAGATGGGTGCCGTGGCGGCACCGGTCGACACAGTGACGATGTCCTACCGAGTGATGTTTGGCGCGGAGACAACGGTGGCGATGGTAGACGACGGGGTGGCGCCCGACACGCTCGCGGCCGATGGATTTTTTACCGCGGTGATCCCGGGCGGCGAGTTTGATCATGGTGAGATGATCCGCTGGCGGTTCCTGGCACGCGATGGGATCGGTCTAGAATCTAGGATGCCGCCATTTCGTGAACCTCTCGACTCCCACCAATACGTGGGCACGGTAGCAGTGAACCCGGATACCGAAAGCTTGCTGACGGTGGTCGAGACATTTTACCAAAATCCGGGAGCGGCTGGTGGCACAAGCGGCACACGCGGTGCGGTTTTCTACCTTGGCGAATTATACGACAACATCTATGCGAATCGCCACGGGCAATCGACGGGAGGATTCCCGAAAAAGAGCTTCAACCTCGATTTCAACAAGACACAGCGTTTCCTCTGGCATCCGGATGAAAAGCGCGTCAAGGACATCGACCTGCTTACCAACTGGGCGGACAAATCCAAGGCACGCCACGTTCTCTCTTGGGAGATCATGCGTGAGTCTGGCGTGCATGCGCACTTTGCCTTCACGGTGCGCGTGCAGCAGAACGGCGAGTTTTTTAGCACGGCGGACTTCGTCGAGGACGCCGACGACATCTACCTCGAACGCGCCGGGCTCAATCCGGATGGAGCGCTCTACAAGATGTACAACAACACGCTCGCGGTAGGCAACAGTACGGTCTCCTCAGCAGTCGAGAAGAAGAACCGGCGCGACGAGGATAGTCAGGATCTCAAGGATTTCATCGCCGGTTTGAATGCCGGCAACGCTGACCAGCAGTGGTCGTTCATCTATGACAACGTGAACATCCCAATGATGGTCAACATGTCGGCCGCGAACTGCGTTGTGCGCAACACTGATATGCACCGAAAAAACTGGTATATTTATCGCGACAGCGGACGCACCGACGAGTGGGCGACACTACCGTGGGATCTTGACCTCGCGCATGGGCGCAAGTGGAACTCGTCCAACGCCTACTTTGACAACGCACTCTTCACCAATGGCGTGATCCAGGTCGGAACAGCGGTGACTTTGATTCAGAAAATGTGGGCGCGCCCCGAGGTGCGCGAGATGCTGAACCGTCGCATCCGCACTCTCAGTGATCAGTTTCTCAACCACCCGGATACGCCATACGAGCAGCGCTACTTCGAACGCCGCCTCGACGAAATGCTAGCAGCGATCGACCCCCCGGGTATCTCGCCATCGGACGCTCAACGAGATTTTGAGAAATGGGGCTCGTGGCTACAGAACGGTAACAAGGTGCCTTTCACGAATCCCAACCCGCAGGTCGAATCGATGGCCGAGGGAGTGGAACGTTGGAAAAATGAGTATCTCCCCGGGCGCCGTAACGAAATCTATAACCGCCAGCCCTCCATCCCGGAGAGCCAGACTGGGCTAATCAAATATACCTACAAAAATCTTTTCGGCTCTGGAGCGCCAGTGCAAGTCAAGGTGCCTACGGATGGCTCTGATGACGCGACATGGATGATGAGGAACTTTAACGATTCCAGCTGGACAGCTGGTGTTACCGGGGTGGGCTTCGACGGATCAAAATACGTGCCACTCATTGGCGTCAATACTAGCGAGGAGATGCGAGGTGCGACCCCGAGGACGAGCGCTTACATGCGCATCGAGTTTCAAGTCGATGACCCCCTAATCTACCAGAAGCTACAGTTACACATGAAATTCGACGACGGCTATATTGCTTACCTGAACGGCGTTAAAATCGATGAGCGCAACGCTCCAATCACCCCGGCTTGGGATTCCTCGGCCACGACAGCTGGCCAAGAGGCCAAGGTTGATGCGTATGAGGTGTTCGACGTCAGCTCCTCGGTTAGCGAGCTGGTTGCAGGCACGAACGTGCTCGCGATCCACGGTATGAATGGTTCAGCGAGCAGTAGCGATTTCCTGATCCTTCCGGAGTTATCTGCCGGCGTTCCTGATTCAGACCGCTACTCCGAGCCGCTGATCGAGTTCGGAACGATCGAGTTCGATCCGGATTCTGGTAACCCTGTCTCTTATACACATCTCCGAGCCCACGAGACTAGGCATGATCTCG
>OLHR01000434.1_pt1 | contig 12799 bp, 14 predicted proteins | sample 1609291 | NCBI WGS metagenome assembly OLHR01 (sample SAMN05416707, study PRJEB24817) | seawater metagenome | isolation source: Sea water | place: Canada:Atlantic | collected 2013-07 | reverse complement strand
GGCATCACCTCGTTATCTAATGATGGCCCTTGGTCAGCTTGCGTCGCACCAATCAGAAGGACGCCCATTGTTTTTACCACCTCTATGGCTTGCGCCGCACTCAATTTCAGGGAGGTTGACGTGGGTTCTGCAACAGTTTTCACCTGCCTCATGAACACCCGTTTAGATTCGATTAGCCTAGGAATCGCAACATTGTGTTCAATGACATGTTCAAGCCTAATCAATAAAGGCAAAAAGGTGCCGTCCGCGATGGCAGTGAGATATAGCGCATGTGCATATGCCTTGCTCGTCATAGACTCGGGTAACACGTCGATAAAAGCCTGGCTCCATCGAATCAAGCTTTGCTCATAAAGGGTCAGAAAAAGTTCTTCCCGAGTTTTGAAGTAAAGGTAAAGTGTGCCCTTGGCTACGCCGGTGTTCTTGGCCAGTTGAGCCATAGAAAATGCCTGATACCCAACGTCATGGAAGTACGCCTCAGCGGCCTCTAGCACTGCGAGGCGCCGCACTGCCTTTTGTTCTAGGCTTCGCGCTCGCTGGTTAATTACAATCACTGAATTCATGAGTGTCTCCACACTGCTTTGTGTTTGGTTGCTCGGCGCAGGTTGATTAATAGTCCCTGATCGCTAAATGACCGCCGGTCAATTATATAGATGACCGGCGGTCATTACAAATCTTTTTCTGCTTTACGAACCTACATATATCTGAGTGCAGCCAAGATGTTTGGCGGAACGCTCGAGAGCAAAGTTGTTACTGTACTCTGTGGCGCCGGTGGTGTGGGCAAGTCTCTCTTTGCGCTTTCTATGGCGTTGTCTATGACATTGGGAAGAGACCTTACAGGTTTCGTGGGCGATGGCAGCGTGGACCGCAGAAAAGTCTTGATGATCAGTAACGAAGACAGTGAGGGCGAGCTGATTCTTCGATTGAGAGGCATCTGCAAGGGTGCCGGGCTATCTGGAGAGGAGGAGCAAGTGCTCAAGGTGCTTCGGGCTGGGATAATCCGCAGCGAACCTTTACGCCTGATACTGGCCAAACAGGAAGTGTCACCACGACCCAAGCAGCAGCCCCAGCAGCAACGCCCGTCCCAACCAGCCCACTTTGGCTACTGGGCATCATGGCAGGACTGCTATCACTAGTGGCTGTCAGAAAGCTTCGCAAAGTCTGAATAGGTTCCCTTGGATATTCAGATACACAGCGGCTCCTTCGGGGGCCGTTTTGCTGTCACAGGCTCTCACGCTCGTGGTTTCAGTTGAGTAGGGTAGTAACCCAAACCACAGCAGCGTCCGCACCGCTATTCCCCGCTATATTCGCTGTAGGTCTTAAGTATCCCCAAAGTAAGAGATAGCGACCACCTAGCACTTTACTCGACCACCAAGGGCACTACCTTCCCAAGCCAGCAGCACCCAAGTGACTCATCGGCATTCCTGTGTTAGCATTTTCTCATAATGAAATCACGGACGATGCTTCTTATGACCAACATTTCAACAGCACCACAGCGCGGAGTACTCGCTTCATTAATACGCCGCCTTTTTGGTCATCTAGCCTTTTTATATCAGGGCATGCCGCAAAAATGCGGGATAAATCATATTGGTGTTTCATTGGTGCTTCCGTGCCTCCTAATCGCGTTGACTGGGCTTCTAACTGGCTGTAATTCCTCAAACAACAACGACGAGGACCCTAAAACCATTCCCCCGAATATCCTGTTTATCGTCATGGACGATGTCGGTATCGACCAGATGACGGTATTTGGCTATGGTGGTCTAGGGCCCTTCAATCAAATCCCCACTCCATCGCAGCCGTTGGATCGATCACCCCAGCTGCCCAATATCGACACCATCGCACAGCAGGGGGTGCTTTTTCGCAACGCCTGGTCCATGCCAGCGTGCTCTACCTCGCGCGCGGTTTTTTTTACCGGCCGATTCCCATTGCGCACCCAGGTGCTAGGCGCGCTGGGCCAGTACGACCTCGCTAACTACCAGCTTTCGCCCTACGAGCTCACGATGCCTAAGTTGCTAAAAGAACGCGGCTACCAGAATGCGTTGTTCGGTAAATTTCATGTTGGCTTGCAGCAGAACAACCCTGCCGGTAATGCCATGGTTAGCGCACTGGGTTGGGACTACTATTCTGGCTGGGAGGATGAAACCGGTGATCCCTCCTCGATCGACACCTCAGCCGGACTAGGCGAGGAATACGAGGGCCGCTACATGTGCGGGTTTGTGCCGAGCGCAGCGCAGGATGCCTTCTATGGTGCAGATACCGGGGCGTGTTATACCGGCGGTGGTGAGCAGTGCTCTCAGATGAGTGCCGAGGGTGGTATCCCGCCTGGGCGCGCCTGCCGAGACAGTGGTGGAATTCTAGACCCAAATCAGTCGTGCAGCATGCCTGCCCCCGAAAACATACAGAAGGGTTTCAGCATCCTTAGCGCCCATTATGTCTCCCCTCTGTGGATCAATGACGAGGAGGGTCAGGCCATCGAAGTATCGCTTACAGATCTTCGCGCGCGGACTTTCCGTGGCATTGTGCCGGTTGACGGCGCCATCGATTGGATAACGAGTCGTCCCAAGGACACTCCGTGGTCGGCGACTATCAGTTTCGCCACCGCTCATACCCCGGTGATGCAGCCTCCGCAGTCACTTTTGTCTGAAGATGCTGAGGTAGTGAGTCGACTACTTTGTGCCGCGCCTGAGGGAGCCTCACCTGAACTTGAGAATCAAGTTTTGGTTGAACAACGCGAACTCACCACGCTGATGATTGAGGCACTTGATAGCGAGCTGTCTCGACTGCTGGTGTCTATTGGCGCGGCTACGCTCAATGACGACAAGTCTTTGGTTCTCAGTCCAGATAGTAATACGCTGATTGTTATTCTCGGCGACAACGGCACGCTTGGGTACTCCGTGAAGTTGCCGTTCGATCCATTTGGGGCCAAGGGCACGGCTTACCAAACGGGTGTTTGGGTGCCATTGATTGTGGCGGGGTCGATGGTGAGCGAGCCCAACCGCGAAGTTGGCGACATGGTTAATATCGCCGATCTGTACGAACTGTTTGGCGAAGTAGCCGGCATCGAAAATGTGCATGAGGTTGTGCCGCGCGCTTTGGATTCCGTATCGATGTTGCCCTACCTCACCACGCCCGGCGTCGAGAGCCAGCGCAAGTACAATTTCACCCAGGTGGGTAACAATCATCAGGCCGGTGGCACTATCAACCAGCCCTGCACTTTCAACCAAACAAGTTGTAGTCAGATCCCCGTTTCCAAATCGGTTTGCCATGACAATAACGGCGTTTGGTGGGGGGTGGAGCCCGACCAGCCGGATGTGCCCGTCGGCGGATACGCCAAGTGTTGTGAGGTCAACCAGTATCTCTATGACCGGGAGGAGCCAATGCTTAAAATGGACCCACTGTCTGCTGAGGCGATACGAAATGACAATTACAAGGTCGTGCAGAACCACTTTTTCGGTGATGAGCAACCTCCCGCAGGCGATTATCCCAATTGTGCTTCGAGCATTAGCACTGAATTTTATCGCATTGACGAAAGGAAATACAATCCGCAGATCGACAGACCAGCAGACAACTTGATTAACCCCGACACTGGTATGCCGGATGACAGTGCCGAACAAGCGATTTTCGTGGACCTAGTGCACCAGTTGAATTTGATTACTGACAGCGTTCAACCCTGTCCACCCGGTCCACCCGAGGGTTATCTCGCCAGCGTCGATGGCAATCAGGATGGTGTCGTCAATGATGAGGATCTGGATAATCTGAGCAGGTTTGCCGAAGCCGGCGGCAGTAGTTGGTACGATATAGATGAAAGCGGCACAACGAACTTGACGGACTATGGGCTGGTGAACGACTACTTGGGCATTGAATGTCCGCGTGAATAAGTGTCCAGTCGGTGCATAGCGTTTGCGGAGGCTTGTTCCTCCAAAGCCATAGATATTCCTGGCGCTGTTGCGAATGCTGTAATCACCCTGCAGTGTTACTGTCATTGGGGATTGTCCTTTCTCCCAAACCGCCCCCACCAGCTTGACCTTATAAGGCGTGAGTCGATGGTGCGAATTCATCAGGGCGCACCACTAAATTATTGATTTATATAGGTTTTATCTTTTAGCCCATTTTGCGCTAAAACCCTGAGGGACGTATGAGGGACAATTTTATCGCTGATTAACATATCCCGCAGCATTTGCGCTCGATTTTCGGGTGAATTTTAGATCTAACTAAAATTGCATTGGCCCATGTCGCGAGACGCACTGAAAACGGCTAGGCCCTCGATCTAAGGCCGCAGGCCTATCGCCATAGGCAATCTTGCCCCAGCCAAAATCCTGTGCTCAGACAGCCACAAACTTGCCTCCTAAAAATTTATTTTCACCGCAGTAAGTGTGGACGCCATCCCGTGGGTTGATACTGGATTCTCATTCAATCCAGGCAGACCTAACCATGTCCTATAACGAACCAAAGCAAATCAACGCTAAAGACTTTCTTGATGACCTTATTACACGCAAAGAAGCAGCGCGTTTATTAGGTCTTAAGCCCAATTCAATGACGCGCCTGCACAATCGGGGCACGCTTCTACTGCTGCGCTATAAGCGTGGGCGGCACATTCTCTACAGTCGCAATCAACTGGCGGAGTATATCCAGCCAGGTAAGACACTGGCGTGCCAAGGAGACAATCATGGAATCAATTGATAATGATGACGGGGCCCTGTTGTTGTCGAATGGTGAGCTCCTGGTGCCCGCTAAATATGATTCGATGCCTGCGCATGAGTTTGCTTTTCGAGGAGAACAAATGATGGGACTTTAATAAAACACTTGATCAGCATTTTTATGACATTATGAATCTAGGGTCCTAGGGTCCTAGGGTCCCAGAGTGTTTGTACCTGTGCAGCGGTAGGGTTAAGAGAGGAGGCCCGCGCTATTAGACGAATTATGTCGTATTTTTGCGCCTTTTGTAATCATAGGCCTTCATAGGAATTACCAAAATTAAGGGGTTCTTGCTAGCGCGCGGAATATTGCTGTTTTACGCAGTTTTTATCGCCGGTTATTTTTTGATGCCTATGGCCTCCGGGCACCGCCACCTGTACTACATTCTGGTATTCCCTGCCGTATTATTTCTGTCAAAAGAGCTGCGCCAATTTTATCGCTCCAACGCGCTATCTTTGCTCGTAGTAACCTACGCAAGTTACATGATGATCACGCTGTTATGGAGTGACAACTTCTCCGCAGAGGGGGCTGCCTGGGCCGTGTGGCACAGTGTGAATACCCTGTCCTTTTGCTTTGTTACAGGGTTTCTCTGAGTTCACCATCAGCAAAAGATGAACGCCTTCGCCCACAGGGCTATCTGGATCGCGAGCGCAGCTGCTCTGACGTCAATTGTAGTGTGGTACATCGACCACCCCTTTCCCAGTGAACGCCTGCAGCCTCTAGGCGTTATGCATCACGAAAATAAGGCTGCCGCCGCCTACGGTGTTTTTCTGATCTTGGCCATCCACTACCTGCGCACGGAGCCGGATAACCCCAACAGACTATACTACCTTCTCCCCGCGCTGATCATCTTTGCGCTGGTGGCTCTCAGCCAATCGCGCACCGCCATGGCAGGTGTATTTGCAGGACTATTTGTGCTGCTGGGCTGGCGGGCTATCTTAATTGTCCTGGCAGGCTTGACTGCTAATTGGTTGCTGCTGGCGGCCAATCCGTTCTACTGGGACGACAGAGTGGCCACATTTTCATTTCGTCCCGGCATATGGCAGTCTGTCATTGAGAGTATGCAGGGCCATTGGCTGCAGGGTTATGGCTATCTTGTAAGTCAGAAGGTGCACGCTTACGGCAAGGTGTTCGACCACGCACACAATAACTATCTGGCCAGCTTGCGTGACGGAGGCTTACCGGGGCTGAGCTTAATGCTGGCTTTTTTGGGCGTAGCTCTATGGTGGTCTGTCAGTTTATACCGGGATAAAGGGAACCGAATTTATCTTGCACTACTCTTATATGGCTTGACGTGTATCGCTATGGACTTTGATCGCCTTCTTACCCACCCCAAGGAACTGTGGTTCTATTTCTGGCTGCCCATTGGACTGATAATGGCGGCCTATCCCAATACTCGCTCCATAGGCGATGAAATTGTAAATGACAAATCAAAAAGTTAAGTTTCTGGGCAGCGCTTCTATTATACTTACTACGAACTGGAGCCGCGGCAGAGGCCCCAACGGCACGCTTTGGGGCGAACTACGCTATGAAGAAAAGTCCATCTGGGCGACGGCGCTTACGAAAGTCACCCTGTCAACACAGACGTCCAAGTATAGGACAAATAAAAGGGCTATTGTGAAAAAATAGCCCCATCAATACGAGTGAACGTAGACTAGAAAAAATCAGCGGCACTTATGCTCAGATAAACGCGTTCTGCGCAATGCTCGGTATTGAACCCTATGGGCTTGTTTACGAAAATTTTGTCGCGAACCCGAAGCAGTGCACGCGGGATATCGCAGCGGCAATGGATATCAAGCAGATGAAATTCGATGAGTCGTGCCTGACGATGCGATCACACTGCGACCATACCAATGTACGTTTCAAGAAGCGCTTTCTCGAGGACTATAATTCTGAGCAGTCGTCCGGCATTCATCCGGCGCCCTGAGTGGGACGCTGGCAAATTCTTAAGTGTGTGGCGAGGAAGATTGATGGAAGCGATAATTTTTTAAATGGATAAAGTTGCATCCGCCGCTCTCGGGACTGCCTTGGGCAAACAGAGTATCGAAGCAGTGCAGGCACATCTAGCATTCCTGGAACGACTGGGCATGGAATTGAAAATCATGGCCGGCCCCTACCTTTCAGGAGCGGTTGCCTACACGGTGTATCAAGTTTTTTTCAGGAATTGTGGGCCATGTATCTGCTGTCCCGGAGGCATGTTGCCGCCAGTCAATATGAACAACCCCTGCTCCTGATCACGGTTCTGCCAAATTAACGTACCAACATTGATAGAGTCGACGGATGAATACCTACAAACACTACTGATACCCACCGGATATCATTCCCTACGCTGTCTGACTCTGCTATCGCTTCAATCTCAGCCACTGGGGTATCGAAGACCCCCTGGCAGAGCGAGGCATCACTGTCATTAGGGAATCAATCCGCCTATGGTGTATCAACTTCGGAGTAATCTGCACCCGACGATTGAAACGAAAGTATCGCGGTTACGGCAATACGTTCGACATCGATGAAGTCTTCGTAAAGATCAGCGGCAAGCAGCATTACGTGTGGAGGGCTGTTGATGGCGAGGTTGTTGATATCTATCTTCAGGCAAAGCGCGATGGGGCGGCTGCGAAGCGGTTTGTGGCCATTCATGTTGCAGTCTCCAATCTATTCAATCTAGGGAGATATTTTATTCACGCTGAACACGATCGGAATCTCAGAGTCGGTGCGTTCGAGCAATGGAATAGGGCGATTGCTTGAGTGAGATGGTGGGACTGGTTTATCTTGGACTCAAGAAGTTAACTTGTCAGTACCGTTGATGAAATTGTTGACCAATTTAATGGCATACCCTCTGCTACTTTGACTGGTCCGAAGGGTTTTTCAGGTGTAGGAGAACGCTGTGAATTTTCAGCGTCTTCGAGCCTGAGCGGTATAATAATTTGAAAATCGGGGCGCTTAAAAAATGGGGCAGGGCAGAAGCTTGATATTAGGTTGCAGACTGCTGTTGCCCTGAGAAATTAAGTTGCCACCACTGACTGCGTCGCTACTGAGTAGTCAGTGCGGCTGCAGCGAGCTTGCCGCGCTCTTCATCAACCGAAAATAGAAGCATCAACCCCAATAAAAAAAACCCCAGAGTTGATAGCATTGCCAGAGGATAATTGCCGCCACTGAGCTCACTGATAACACCGTAACTGATCGGGCCGAGAATGGCAGCGGCCCGATTGGCCAAACCCCACAAACCAAATATCTCCGCATTGCGTGACTCTGGCGTCAGTTGGCCAATGAGCGCGCGGCCTCCGGCCTGTGTAGCACCCATCGCAATACCCATCAGATTGCCCGCGACCCACAGATCACTGGGGACCTCAGCCAGCAGTGTAACCACGATTGCCGCCACCCATATCAACAGCGCTACAGCGAGGCTGGGCACAGATCCAAAGTAGTCCTGCGCGTATCCAAAGGCGAAGGCGCCGATTGCCGCTGTCATATTCACGACCATAATGAGCACTATGAGCTCTTGTGTGTCAAACCCCATCACTTCTTGGGCGTAAATGGCGGCGACCACGACGACCGTGGCAACGCCGGCCTGAAACAGGGTGAGACACTGCAAGAAACGAAATAGGTCTGGCATCTGGGCTGCATGCCGCAATGTGTTGCGCACCTGCGTGAACCCTGCTTTGAGATAAGACACACCGGCAATAGGTGGCTTTGCCTGCGCGCGCTCGCGCAGCCACAAAAAAGTGGGACAAGCGGTAATCGCAAATATCGCAGCCGTTATCAGCAATGCCACTGGCACATAGTCCGTCGCTTCAAGGCCCCGCTCAGTCGCCCAGTTGATGTATATTAGACATGCACTCAGGGTCAGCAATCCACCAAAGTAACCGAGGCTCCAGCCGTAACCGGAGACTCTACCCATGCCGTCCCGATGTGCAATTTCCGGTAAAAAAGCGGCGATCAGATTCTCACCCAATGAAAAGGCAATGGTCGCCAGCACTAGCAATAACATCGCCGGAACTACGGCGTTAGAGCCCACCAACGCCAGACCGATCGTACCGGTAACACACACAATTGACGACAGCAGCAAATACCGTTTCTTGCTCGCCCGTTGATCTGCAATAGCGCCAATGACGGGGCCGGCGAATAGCACGAGCAGATTGGCCGCCCCTATGGAGAGGGTCCACAGTAGCATAGCGGTACCTGGAGATTGCTGGTCCAGTCGTGCGGCGATCACTCCCACAAAATAAGCGCTGTATACAGTCGTCAATACAACGGTTGTGTATCCGGAATTGGCAAAGTCGTAGAAAGCCCAAGCGACTAATTCACGCGTGCTTGCAGGATGCTCTATCGAGCCGGCGGGCACTAATTTAGACGAGTCAGTCATGAAAAAATCTCTACGACTCCATTTACGGCGATGACATCAAGAGAGTACCATCGTATGCCACACTCTTGATAGGTCAAAGCAATAGCTTATGAGTTTACAAGACGTCGCCATGGTCGTCGTGGACTGGATTATGGCTGTGCTTCCTAGGCCGATACCTGATCGTGCTGCGCTTGAGCGCTGCAAAATTATTGCTCATCGCGGCGCACACGACAATAAAACGGTCATGGAAAATACTCTTGAGGCGTTTGACGCCGCGCGTGCTGCAGGTGTCTGGGGAATCGAATGTGACATTCGCTGGACCGCAGATCTGGTTCCAGTGATATGTCATGATCCCAGCCCTGCACGGGTTTTTGGCACAACGATGAATGTATCTGCGCTGACCTTTGATCAATTGCGCACAAGCGTTCCCGACATTCCGAGCCTAGAAGAGGTAATCCAGGCCTTTGCAGGCGATACTCATCTGATGCTTGAACTGAAAGCAGAAGCTTGGCCAAATCCTGGGCGCCAGCGCGAGATTCTGCGCGCGCTACTTGCCCCACTGACACCTGCAACCGATTTTCATATGCTTGCCCTGGCCCCATCTTTATTTGAACCGCTCGATTTTCTCCCGAACGAGAGCTTCTTTCCGGTCGCAGAAATGAACGTCAGCACGATGAGTACGCAGGCTATTGCAGGTGGCTATGCCGGAATGGGTGGCCACTACCTGCTGCTGACCAACCGAGTAAAACGAAACCATGATGCCTACGGGCAGCGGCTGGGAACAGGATTCCCTTCATCTAGGAATGCGCTTTTCAGAGAGCTCAACCGCGGTATCGAATGGATTTTCAGCAATGACGCAGTGGCGCTGCACCACATTCGCGATGACTATCTTCAGCGTTAGGGGCTGATAATCCGATCATCGCCAAGCCTGCTCCTCGGGTAGATTGTATAGGTACCTATGGGGGGGCCGCCAAGTTAGGTCGTTGTGGTTCTATCTGTATTCAACCGGTGCGGGCACTTGGTTCGTGCTCAGCATTACCGTGATTTTAGCGGCTGTGTATTGACAGAATGGAGTAGGGCGGCTGCTGAATCTATAGATATGCATTTCTCTCCTTAAGCAAGGTTAATGTGTCGGCATCGTTGAGGGCATCCAGCGCATATAGAGCGCTGAGATACTGCACGGAATTTTCTCCCTATACCCGTTATTTGCCTTATACTTTTCAACCTGCATGCACAGAGTGCTTGAACGTGTCGCACCCTACATCCCCCGATCTCGACCCGGAACTCATCTCAGGACTGCTTGAATCCCTTGCAAGTTGGGATCCACGAGCGTCTGTGCCCCTCGCCCATACGTTTATGCGAGTGGGAGATGAAGAGGCGCTCACAGCGTTCGACGACATGGCGCTCGCCAGTCCGGGCGCGGAAGAGATGTTGAAGGATCGCTACTTGAGCCAGACACCTAACCTTGCGTATCTGGCCGGCCTAGCCGACGGCACGCTTGGTAAAGAATTCGAGCGCTACCTCACTTTGAATGGGCTTGATGTCAGCCTGTTACGCGAGTCGGCATTTATAGAAGCACATCATAAACGCGGTGATGACGTGGGTCACCTGGCTGAGCGCGGCTTTCAGCTTCACGATCTATTTCATGTGCTCACTGGATATGACACGACGCCGCTCGGTGAGGTTCGTGTCGTGAGTTTTACCGTGGCCCAAGCTCCGGCGCCTTATCCCGCTATGATTATGGCGAGCCGCCCGCTGCAAATTTTGTTGTATCGCCCCCAACTGCTGCCGTTCATTATGGATGCGATTACAGATGGCTGGGTGCTGGGTCGCAAGGCGAAGCCCCTGCTCGCCGTGCACTGGGAAGAACATTGGGAGCAGCCCCTTGCCGAGTTACGTAAGGCATATGACCTCGTGTAAGTAGATGCGAGAAGTGGCCACAAACGGGCAGTGCGATGTAGTCACGCATTAACAATACAGAAAAAATACTAAAGTGGCGCGTTTGATAAAAACGATAGTGACAACTGAATGCTTTAAGACGAAAGAAACCATCGCTAAACGCCACGCATGACAATTCTACTTCACTCTCGCAATAGACCTGCCGGGACAGATCTCCAATACCGAGCACATCGCAACTGTCCGCCACTTTTAAACCCGTTCGAGGAACAGCATCGACACACATCAGTCTCGAAGCCACAGCCAAACGGCATAGGAAACACTGCTAGGCAGTCGCCCCGCGTATATGCGTCTTCGTCAATAAATAAGGCACACTATGGGACCTTACTCTTCTCGGTTATAATACAATTTCTTTGGTCTGACGATGGCATAGATATGAAGCGTAGATTTACCGAGCATGATATACCGGATCAAAGCGGCAGTACCGTCGTCATTACGGGGGCTAATACTGGGTTGGGCTACGAGACCGCAAGGGCCTTATCAGCCCGAGGGGCACGAGTACTCATTGCCTGCCGATCGCAGCAGAAGGCCGAGGACGCCATCAAAAGAATTGAAGAGCAAAATGGCGCGGTCGATATCAGCTATGTACCGCTGGACCTGGGAGATCTCTCCTCCGTGAGGCAATGCGCTGAGCAGTTGCAGAGTGAGAAACGAATCGATGTGCTAATCAACAATGCCGGCATCATGGTGCCACCCTACGAACTGACCAAAGACGGCTTTGAGAGCCAGTTTGGCGTCAATCATTTAGGTCCCTTTGCTCTGACGGGCCTGTTACTGGAAAAACTGGCCCAAACCTCGTCTTCACGAGTGGTGAATACGAGCAGTATCGCCCACAACGTGGGTCGGATAAACTTCAAGGACATTAACGCAGAGCGCCGCTACAGTGCATCGGCACGTTACAGTATGAGCAAGCTGGCCAACCTACTCTTCTCATACGAGTTGCAGCGTCGCCTTCAGACTGCAAACCTTGCTGTCCTATCCGTCGCCTGTCATCCCGGCATTGCCAGTACAGAGTTGGATCGTTACATGCCATTCGTGTTGAGCAAGGGCACTGAGCTGCTGCAGCCTTTGCTCAATACCGCGGCCGCAGGGGCATGGCCGACCCTCTGCGCTGCGACTTCTGGAGACGTCGTGGGTGGTGGCTATTATGGCCCGGCCTATCGCTTCGAGACTGCCGGTCCTGCTAAAAAAGTGCGCTCTAATCGTGCCAGTCGCGACACTGCTGTGGCAGAGCGGCTATGGACTCTGTCGGTTGAGTTGACGGGCGTGAATCCCAGCATCTAGTTGTTCCCCAAAATTCCCAGCCCCGAGGCGTGGGCTACATTCTCCAGTACGACCTTCATCGCGCGGTCGGGCAACTCTTGGGAGTGCACCCCGCGGTGGAACAGGGTGCTGGAGTTTGTTGGTGCTTTAGATGCAGGCTGTCGCTCGCTACCCTACTTTTTTAGTTGAGTCCTATGTTTGAAATGCGTGCCTCAGACTTGATAAGCTCAGCATCCTTTGGTCGCAGAAACCGTTGCTCAACCCCTTCGTCAACGGATTTATCAATGGCATCGATATAGGCCTGTTTGTCTGGATACAGTTCGGCCAACTTGGCATCATCGAAAAGTTCTGTAGTACCAAAAAGATTGCAGAAGGTGTCCGTGCGAGGCTGCCCCTCTCCATGCAGTACTGCGACTGGCACCTCCACATAACTGCTTCTAACGCCACCTGTAACATTCCCCACAGCGTCATAAATAAAGATGTTTTCTGTGTCATCTATATCCAAGAAGGCTGCCGATGGCGCTGGAGTGCCAGTACGCACCCAAGTAT
>OLHR01000431.1_pt1 | contig 12848 bp, 14 predicted proteins | sample 1609291 | NCBI WGS metagenome assembly OLHR01 (sample SAMN05416707, study PRJEB24817) | seawater metagenome | isolation source: Sea water | place: Canada:Atlantic | collected 2013-07 | reverse complement strand
GATCTACACCTCTCTATTCGTCGGCAGCGTCAGATGTGTATAAGAGACAGAGCTAGCACCAGCGCCATCACCAGCACACCAAGCTCTCCGCCGCGCCAATCACGCGCCAGCATTTTAGTAGCGGTCATCGACATGCCGCGCTTACTCCTTCACCAACGCGCCACCGTCCAGGCGGAGGCGCCGGTCACAGCGATCGGCCAACGCTGAATCGTGAGTGACCAAGACTAGGGTCGTCCCCTCCTCCCGATTCAGCTCAAACACAAGGTCAATAATGCGGTCACCCGTGCGGCTGTCTAAATTACCGGTGGGCTCATCGGCAAACAGGATTGCGGGTCGGGAGGCAAAGGCCCTGGCCAGAGCGACCCTCTGCTGCTCCCCACCGGAAAGCTGCAGTGGGTAATGCCCCATTCTGGCGTCCAGTTCGACACGCTTCAAATAGTGTTCCGCCTTTTGCATGACCTCGGATTGACCCTGCAATTCCAGAGGCAGCATGACATTTTCTAACGCGGTTAGCGCCGGCAGCAATTGGAATGACTGGAACACAAATCCGATGTGCTCGCCGCGAAACCGGGCTCTGCCATCTTCATCGAGCGTACCCAGATCTGTGCCGTTGATTGTCACAGAGCCTCCCGACGCCTCGTCCAAGCCCGCAAGTAGGCCAAGCAGTGTCGATTTGCCCGAACCGGAGGCTCCAATGATGGCCACGGATTCGCCCGACTTGATTTCCAGCGTAATCCCTTTCAGTATCTCCAACTCGGTACCCGCCATGGGAACCCGTTTTTGGAGATTGTCACATTTGATCATTCAACATTTCCTTTATTGCCATATACGCAATTCACTTGCCATCGGATGCCTGTTACTGGCATTAACGGGGCAGGCCTTTGCCAATGAAACAAAAATCCTAGTATTAGGCGATAGTATCAGCGCAGCCTATGGCATGTCTCTGGAACAGGGCTGGGTTACAAAACTTGCGGTGTATCTTAAAGAACGAGATGCGGGAATCCAAGTGGTGAATGCCAGTATCAGTGGCGAAACAACCGCCGGAGGACTTCGCCGCCTGCCCCTGCTGCTGCAGGAAAATCAGCCCAGCATGGTCATCATCGAGTTAGGCGCCAACGACGGGCTGCGGGGTTATCCCTTGAATACTCTGTATGATCATCTAAAAAGACTCGTAGAAATGGCACAGCAGGCAGGCGCTAAGGTGATACTGCTCCCGATGGAGATTCCACCCAACTACGGTACTCGCTATACTTCGGGATTTCGCGAGAGCTTCCGTCAGGTTGCGCTTGAGACGGACTGTACCTTGGCACCATTTATACTCGATGGCGTCGCAACCAACCCAGCGTTAATGCAGGGCGATGGCATTCATCCAACAGTCGAGGCACAACCCTTACTGCTGGACAATGTCCTGCCGACTGTAATCGCCGTACTGGATAAGTCATGACTGATAATACCTGGGACAATCTCCAGCGCGGTGACAGCGAAGCCATCTGGCACCCCTACGCTCCCGCCGTCGGTGGCGCAGAAGTCTTTCCTGTTGTTAGCGCCAGCGGCGTCCGTCTAGAATTGGCTGACGGCAGACAGCTTATTGACGGTATGGCCTCGTGGTGGTGCGCGATACACGGATACAACCATCCAGTACTCAATCGGGCAGTAGAGTCGCAGCTACACGCCGTGTCACACGTCATGTTCGGCGGTCTAACACATCCACCCGCGGTGAAGTTAGCCCAAATGCTCGTAAAACTGACACCGCCGGGCCTGGATCGCGTTTTTTTTAGTGACTCAGGATCGGTTGCCGTAGAAGTTGCAATGAAAATGGCCATTCAATACTGGCATGGTCTGAACCGACCGGAAAAGCACAAACTGCTCGCACTCCGAAACGGCTATCACGGCGATACGATCGGCGCTATGTCGCTCTGCGATCCCGTCACGGGTATGCACTATTTATTTGGCGACACCCTGCCCAAACAACTGTTCGCGCCCGCACCTCAATGCCCATTTGATGGGCCTTGTACAGACGCTGAGATGGCCGAGATAACGGCGTTGTTATCTGATCACAGCCATGAGATCGCGGCCGTCGTGCTCGAGCCCATTGTCCAAGGCGCAGGTGGCATGCGTTTTTATTCGCCAGAGTATCTGGTCAAGGTGCGCGCGTTGTGTGATCACTACGATGTGCTGCTGATTTTCGATGAAATCGCCACAGGCTTCGGACGTACAGGCAAGCTCTTCGCGCTGGAACATGCGGATGTGGTGCCGGATATCCTATGTCTGGGGAAAGCGTTGACCGGCGGCTATATGACGCTGGCGGCGACCTTGTGCAGTGAGCGTATTTGCAACGGCATCAGCAACAGCGAAGCCGGTGCTTTTATGCATGGTCCGACCTTCATGGCTAACCCTCTCGCCTGCGCGACCGCCATTGCCAGCATACAGCTGCTACTATCCCAACCTTGGCAGCGCACGGTGCAGCGCCTGCAGACCGAGCTTACCGTTGGCCTAGCACCGGCCCGCAAGTTCGAGAGTGTCGCGGAGGTTCGCACCCTAGGTGCGATTGGTGTAATTGAACTGAAGGAGCCGGTCGATATGCGCGTGGTACAACCCCTGTTTGTAGAACGCGGGGTTTGGGTCAGACCTTTTGGTAAGCTGGTTTACGCGATGCCACCGTATGTGATGGGCAGCGCCGATGTTGCTACCCTCACCGCTGCAATGGTGGATGTGGTGGGGCAATTATAACAGTACGCACCCAACAATCTGACATTCACGGCTGCTCCCACAGGGAAATAATTTGGCCTGTGGCCGGGTCTGCCTTGCCGGCCCGCACACGCTGATAAACAGCGGTCACAGCCTCCGCGCCAAAGCTATCTTCCACCTGCAGCCACGTATCACAAAACTGCCGAAACGCGACATAAGCGCTACCAAGACGCATCATCAATTCTGCTGGACCCAGTTCCTTACTGCGGATCTGAATGTGACCTGGCGCAAAAAAGAACTCCGGTGTTGCACCTGGCAAATCATGCACGGCCCCAACGCTATCAACATGAGTCGCTCCAATTCTGCAGGAGTATTTCATATTGTCGGCGTAATGATGATGGAGTTCGGAAAGAATCGATGCGCTGCCTGCCATATCGACCACTACCACCGACTCTTGCCCATCGAGCGCGCTTATCTGCTCGTAGGTCAAAACACTGTCATAGCACCCTAGGCTCTCGCAGAAAGCCACATTGCCTGCAGAGGTCAATGCAATACTGCTAACGCCGTCCTGCCGTTGCACACAGTGACCAAGCGCAATACTGGTCTTGCTAGAGGCACTGGTTATAAGACAACTGCTGGCACCAAAAAAATCATTCATCTCCATAAAGTCTGCTACTAGCCAGGACGTCATGTAAAGGCCTCGCAGAAGGCTGTCTTGATCCTCCCGCGCCTGCTCGTAAATAGCATAAGCCGATGCACGATCAAATTGCGCGTAGACAGGCGCTAAACCGTCACGATGAACGGAGACATCACTAAAACTTTGCTGACTGACTTTGCCAGCAAGAATTTTCAGATGCGTGGAAAAAGGGAAAAATCCCCAAACCCTTTCGCCAACCACAATATCCGCATGATTGGATGCTACGACATCTGCCCAACCCATGGCGGGCACTCTCCCCCAGCCGTCAGCCGCGGGGAAAAAACGCCAATAGCCCAGTGCATCACCTGAGGCAGCGTAGGAAATGTTATTAGCAGTCAGCGCCAATCGATCAACTTGCAGTAGGACTTCATCCTCCGCAAGCCCGCCGACTATTTCATCCTTTATTACCCGCGTGTCGCTCCAGTTGTCCTTGCGAACTTCCAGAGTACTAGCGCGTATCGCTTCACCATCAAAAATAGTCGTCATAGCGTGAGTCTTCCTATTAGTATCCCAACGATTGCATCGTCAGCTTGGCCAGCTTCGACATATGTACTTCGTCCGGGCCATCGGCGATTCGGCAAAATCGTGCCTGCGTAAATACCGATGGAATAAGGGTGTCCTGACAAACCCCCATGCCACCAAACACTTGCATAGCACGGTCTGCGACGTTTTGTGCCATATTAGGCCCGACAATTTTCAGCATAGAAATATACGGCATAGCGGCCTCTACACCTTCGCTGTCCATGATTTCTGCCGCCTGCAATGTCAGCAATCGGCACTGTTCGATTTCGCAGCGACAGCGGGCAATCTCATGTTGTACGCTGGTTTTCTTAATCAGCTTTTCACCGAAGGCTACACGCTGACTGGCACGCTCGCACATCAGCTCCATACAACGCTGAGCTTGGCCAACAAACGTCATGGCGTACTGGAAGCGGCCAGGCCCTAAACGACCCTGCGCAATCTCAAAGCCGCAACCCTCGCCCTTAATCAGGTTGCTGATCGGCACCCGCACGTTATCGAACAGTAACTCTGCTTCACCGCCCGGTGAATGCAGATTGTCGAACACTCTCAGCTCGCGTACCAGCGTCACGCCGGGCGTATCGCGCGGCACAAGGATCGTTGAATGCTGCCGGTGGCGATCGTTTTCCGGATTGGATTTCCCCATGACTAACATGAGCTTGCAGCGCGGATTAATCGCGCCAGTAGTCCACCACTTGCGACCGTTAAGCACGTACTCGTCACCATCACGCGTCATTGCCAATTCCATATTGGTGGCATCGGATGACGCCACCTGCGGCTCAGTCATGGCATAGGCACTACGAATGTCACCCGCCAGTAGCGGTTTTAACCACTGTTCTTGTTGTTCGGCCGTCCCATACTTAGCAAGGACTTCCATATTGCCGCGATCTGGCGCGTTGCAGTTAAAGATAGGCTGGGCCCAGTTCACCTTGCTCATCGTTTCAAAAATTCTGGCGATCTCCACATTTTTCAGACCAGGACCCCAGTCACCATATTCTTCAGGCAAAAAAAGATTCCATAGGCCCTCTGCCTTGGCTTTTTCCCTGAGCACGTCAAACCAGTCAGGCACCTGCCAACGATTGTTCTGATCCAGCGTAAACGCCTCCCATTCGTGTTCTCGCGGATAAATGTGTTCCTGCATAAACGCTTCCAGCTGCGCATTCAGCGCCACTACACGTTCACTCGCTTGAAATCCCATCGCGTTGTTCCTTATGCGGTTGTTGGTTGGGCAAATACCCTGATAACCTAATGTCTCTTTAGTCTTGAAGCAACATACTTTCAACGCCGGTTCCGGCGATCAGCGCATCAACACGTGCGCGGTCATGCGCGCCCAATGCGTGGTAACAATCATTCGTCCACCGCAGGCACTTGGCCTGATAGGGGAAGCTCTGTTGTGTCCACACTGCACCATCAATTTGGTCCTGCCAGGTTTTCTCACCGGCCCGCACCGCTTTTGCATTGGCCAGCTGCGCCGGCGCATAGACCCGCCCGATCTCAGCCAGCAACTCACGCAAACTCTCGGGTTGTTCCTCTATCGCTACCCAGTCACTGTCTTGCGGTTCGAGACCTGTCTGATCACGCATAAGATCAACCCAGGCAACCGTGCGCGGTGATACCGCATGAGCGATATCACGCGGGGTCGGATCAAACCCCACCAACTGGGTCAGTTGGCCATAGAGGCCAAAGTCACCCGCCGCCGGCCGCCCCCCCAACATGAATTTTTGATTCGCAAGATGGCCCTCCATGGCGGTCAAAAAGCGCCGATAGCTGGCATCGATAACCGCTGCCGTCGTGTCGTTGGAGCCGACCACATAGAGGCGACTAACCTGTCGCTCAACCACATAGTCCTTGAACTGCGCATACGTCTCAGTAGGCATACTAACATCCATGCCAAGAGGGAGCAGCGCGCCGGCGTTATCCGCATCTACCTTGGGGTACCAGCGATAGTGGAACATATACTTCGTGCACCACTCATCGGCAAAATCCTCGATCAGGTCGTCGATAAACGCTAATGCTGGGTCAGTCGGCAGCACAGACCGTCCGGGATACAAGGCTTCTAGGCGTCGAATAATCGGCGTGGAGTCGCACACACCCTGCGGCTTGCCGTCATCGTTGTCGAACAGAAAAGTCGGGTGAAAGATCGGTCGGGGTTTTTCGATCCCGAGCGCGTCCAGGGTCCCAGCGGGGTCTCCCCACGTCACCTCATACGGTATATGACGATAGCGCAGCAGCCCGAGCATTTTTTGCGTATACGGTGAGGCGGTTCCGCCGACCAGTCGAAGAGGCTTCATTGACGACACGATACTTTCTCCACAGGTTAATTAGAGCACTCTGCCTTGTCACAAGGACGTCGCATTTATATTGACATATATAATGCCACTATGTCACCCTCTAGGTCAATTCGAGGCACCCATTTAACGTGTTGAACGTGAGTCTCCATCGTCGGGCGCTGCCGGTGGGCCCTAGAGAAATAAAAATCCGCGAGAGGATGGACACATGAGCGCAGTAATGATCTGGATAATCGCCGTATTAGCCTATGTCGCATTCTGGTTCTGGTATGTAGGCTTTCAAAAAAAGGTAACCCCGCAAGAGGTAGCCGCAACGCTGTCCATATTTGAACACGACGACACCTGGACAAACACTCAGAAGGAACACCTGCGCAAGTTCCTGCTCGATGACGATGGCAAAGACTTCGTCATGGTCAATCTGTTGCATCTCAAAGCACCGAAAAAAGAATCCCTCGAGAAACTGAATACGTATCAGAAAATTTTTCTGGGCTCACTGTTACGAAAAGCAGGACACCCTGTAATGATTGCCCGTGCGGCCAGCGGCAATGTTGAAAACGTCGCCTGCGATCACGCCGATGACTGGAGCGCCGCCGGCATGATCCGTTACCGCAGCCGGCGTGACCTGATGAACATATTGCCCGCGACCATTGGTAGCGAGCATCACGGGCTAAAGCTGGAATCACTGGAAAAGACCTTCGCCTTCCCAGCCTCACCGTGGTTTATGTTTGGCGGACCTAGAATTGTGGTCGCACTGGGTATCGCGCTACTGGCGTCAGTCCTGCATATAACGACCGCACTATAAGCACCTGCGCAGGATCACGAGACACACCATGAAAAAATTAATTATTGCATTGATCATCATCGCCCTGCTGGGCGTCGCAGTGTATAGCCAGCGGGCCCGTATTGCCGAGCGCATTATGATCGTGGGTTTAGATGCGCGCATGGGTAGCAACATCATCGACACCTTTGAAGATGGCCTGCATCTTACCCTGTGCGGCGCCGGCGGCCCTATGCCTGCGCCCAATGCCTCTGGCCCGTGTGTCGCCGTCGTCGCAGGCGAACGGCTGTTCATTGTCGATGCCGGCACTGACGGCGTGCGCAACCTAGGGCGGATGGGCTTTCCAATTGGGTCCATTGAAGCTGTATTTATTACGCATTTCCACTCAGACCACATTGACGGCCTTGGTGAACTTGCAACCCTACGCTGGGTTAGCGCGGGCAACGATGAGCCGCTGCCAGTCTACGGCCCGGAGGGCGTAAGTAAGGTGGCGAATGGCTTCAATGCTGCCTATGAACAAGACTTCGGCTACCGCCATGCTCACCATGGTGACAGTGTCGCGCCTTTAAGCGGAGCCGGCATGCAGGCAATGCCCTTCCCCCTCCCTACGATGGGCGAACTGGAAACATTGGTCGATGACGGCGATCTAAAAATTCAGGCCCTGACCGTTGACCACTCGCCAATTGATGCAGCCGTAGGTTATAAGTTCTCTTACAAGGGGCGCTCACTGCTGATCACGGGAGACACAGTGAAACTACCTAATATCGAGCTGTTTGCTCAAGGCATTGATCTACTGGTACATGAGGCTCTGGCCCCGAATTTGCTCATCATGATGAACGAAGCCGCGCAAAAAGCAGGCAACAAACCGATGGCCAAGATTACCCACGATGTGCTGGATTACCATACCAGCCCGGTTGAGGCAGCCGAGACCGCGCGGGATGCAGGCGTAGGCCACCTGCTCTACTATCACATTGTGCCTCCACTGATTTTTCCAGGACAAGAAGCGCTATTTCTCAATGGTGCGGACGATATCTTCGTCGATTATACGGTGGGTCAGGACGGCACTACCTTCTTTCTCCCAGCGGGAACAGATGAGATTATCAGTGAGCAGCTGATGTAGGGCAAACCTAGATCAGGCACCACTCCTGACATCCAGAATTGCCTGCACACACTGCTGTGGTTGGTCCTGCTGCAGGAAGTGAGCAGCGGGACTTATGGTGCGATGATTGACGCCTCGGCAGCCAGCAACGCGTTCTAGAAAAGGTTTATCGCCGCCTGCCGTAACAGGGTCGTTGTCTGCAAAAGCGCACATGAACGGCTTGTCAAACTGTGCAAGCACCTCCCATGCTGCTCTATTCTCTGCCACCTCAGAATCATCCGCAAAAAGAGGAATCAATGACGGGAAGCGGCGTGCGCCTGCCAGGTAGCTCTCATCAGGATATGGCGCATTAAACGCATCGATTTCACGCTGAGTGAGTTTTTCCCCGGACGACAATGAATTCATCACCGCACCGACGCTAAAGTCAGCGTATTTTGCGCAGTGCTTACGCCAATAAAAAATGCCTGGCACACCTTCTTGATTTAAAAAAAACGGCTCCAACTCAGCAGCGCTCACAACGGGCAAGGTTTCATAGGCAGCCTTTAAGAGCTCTGCATGTTCAACAGGAATAGGCCCCGCCACCAGCGCACCATTGGCAAGCACCACGTGAGAAAATCGTTCTGGGAAGGCCGCAACCAGACGCAGGCCTATCATGCTGCCCCAATCCTGAAAGAAGACCGTGATGTTGTTAAGGTCGAGTCTGGTGAGCCATTCCGTCATCCATGTGATGTGTCTAGCGTAGGTGTAATCCTCGATCCTAGTGGGTTTATCTGAACGACCAAAGCCGATCAGGTCAGGCACAACCACGCGAAAACCTTCAGCCAGCAGCAACGGAATCATATGCCGATAAAGATAGGACCAAGCCGGCTGGCCATGCATCAGCAATACCACCGGACCGTCTGCAGGACCTTCATCCAGGTAATGTAGTCGCAGCTCACCGCCTTCAGTGTCGTCCACTGACAAATAGTTCGGCTCGAAAGAATAGTCCTTAAGGTTTTCGAAGCGTGCATCGGGTGTTCGCTTGTATTTCATAACGTTCTCATTTCCACTAAACCAATATACTCGAGCACCACAATTACTGTGGCACTCCTAATTTTACCGTAATATCGCCCGTCATCACTGCGTCCAATCAGGGAACCGTCACAGGCCCCTGAAAGCTGCGCATAGAGTCGCCAAAGTCGCCAAACCAGAAAAAGTCCGCAGAGAGTCAGGAACTCGCGAGCGCTAATTAGGCCAGTAAATATATTCGTCGCCAGATTCAAAATAGTCGACCAGTGTTTTATCAACCGCCACCGGCATTTCGACCACAAAGGGATACAGCGGCGCACGAGCGGATGCATCGTGCTTATCCAGCAGTGTCTGCAACTCGTTCAACTTATCGATACGCGTTGCCGCTAGGTTGTGACGCTCGGTCGGGTCTTCAGCAAGATTATAAAGCCAGCTCTTTTTTGGCCGCTCGGATATCTGCAGCTTCCAGTCTCCATGGCGCACCGCGCGGTAGTAACCGCTTTGCCAGAACAAGGTTGTCCGGGGCCATTTCTCAGCATCCTCTCCGGTGGCAAGAGGCAACAAATTAAGACCATCAATGTCAACACCGGGAGGCGTGGCCGCGCCTGCAGCTGCAGTCAATGTCGGCATAATGTCGATGTGGGCGACAGGCACATCTATATCGGTATTGGGCACTATGCGTGAGGGCCACTTGATGAACAAAGGCACCCTCAGCCCCCCCTCGAAATTCGTCAGCTTCCAACCACGATAGGGCGCATTGACATCTGGAAGGCCAAGATAACCTGGACCGCCATTATCACTGGTGAACATCACCAAGGTGTTTTCCGCCAGCCCCTCTTGTTCAAGCGTGGCCATAATGCGGCCAACACTGCGGTCCAATGCGCGTACCATGGCTGCATACACACGAAGTCGATGCGGCGTAATATCACCGACGGCCTCGTAATCCTCGCGCGTGGCCTGCAGCGGGGTGTGCGTACCCCAATGCGCGAGGTACAAAAAGAAAGGTCGATTTTTGTTCGCCTTGATGACCGCAATCGATTCGTCAGTCCAGTAATCAGTCAGATAACCACCGGGCTCGAAACGCTGATCGCCTCCGTTGTTGAAACTGGCGGCATAGTTCAGGCGGGCCCACAGAAACTGATCAATGGGATCGAAAGCCAGCTTGGCATTCACCACATTGGGATCGTCTTCGGGCAAATAAAGACCGCTGGCCATCAATAAACTGTCATCAAAACCTTGGGCATTAGGGGTAGAACCCGCTGCTCTCCCAAGATGCCACTTACCGATGTGTGCAGTGTAATAACCCTTGTCACGCAGTACCTCGGCTATCGTCACTTCTGCCGCAGGCAAACCTTGTTCTTCGTAAGAGACCGCAGCCTCGCTACCCGCGTCGCTAAACACGCCCGGCGGCAAACCATTATTATCCATGGCCGCACTGACCATCGAAACCATGGGACCCATGCCCGATGGCGTAGGGGTGAATTCGAAGCCAGTACGGGCGGGGTAACGGCCGGTCATAATCATGGCTCGCGAAGGTGCGCACGTCGCGTTGCCCGCGTAGGATTGATTAAAAACGGCTCCCTGCTCGGCCAACTGATCAATATGCGGTGTCTGTAGACGGCCACCGGCGACCCCCCCGCCAAACGTGGATATATCGTTGTAACCTAAGTCATCGGCAACGATGAGAATAATATTCGGGAGCCGCTGCTTTGCTTCAGACTGTGCCTCCTGCGGTCCTTTCTCCCACGGTACGGCAGTATTCGGCGCCACGACAAACTCCCTGTCTGATCTAAACTTGACTAGGCCCAATAGAATATCGACTCTGGTCAACCACGCTAGCCCGGCCAGGACAATGACCACGAGCAGCAGAATGATCAATGACTTTTTAAGCATAAGCTGTTGCCTGCTGTTAATGACGAAGCGGCTTACCCACCGTCAATACCAAATAGCGCGGCAGGAGGATGAGCATTTAATTGGCATGAATAATGTCATATTATTTTGTCCGTGTAAACGGTGAAAACATTTGGTACAACTCACATGAGGCTGAACGGTATAATGAAGACGGAATCATTGAACCTGCGAAATTGATCGCTGACTATCAACAGCGGGAACTGGACTTGAAGGAAACCAAATGAGAAGAATACTCTCTGTGACTGTGCTGTTAGCGGTATTGACTGCGTGTTCGCCCTTTGACGATAGGCAGCCTGACGAAACCGCTCTTGCCAACGCTTACTATGGTGAAAAACCCGACCCGTTGTTTATCAGGGAAACAGCCCAGCGATACCTGCAAGTGCATGATCTGGCTTCAGATGTTGAGTGGCAGCCTATGGACAGCGTGAGAGGGTCTTACTCTGTCAAAACCAGTGCTGTTCATTACGGCTATCTTTTAACGGGCTTGGACACCGATGGCACTGAGTACACATTTGTCTTTAAAAACGATCTAATCACCGTGGTAACAGCCAACGGGCTGCGGATCTTCTAAGTTTCACGTGAATCCTTCTGTGAAGATGAAAATATTACGCACCGCGGACAGCTGCCTTAAAAACCTACCCGACTACACTTCGAGCCTCATTACATGACGATTACCGATGACGATGGCACCGAAATAAGAATTCACAGTATCGATGAACGCCCCCGTAATGCAGAACCTATATTGCTGATGCACGGCAACACCAGCTGGAGCTATATTTACAGAAAGATAATTCCGCTGTTGTTGCAATCTGGCCGCCACGTCATAGCGGGCGATTTAGTAGAACTTAGTCGCAGTAATAAACCAACAAGAGAAAATTTATTACACTTTAGCGCGCCACATTAACTGTAGGGAAAAATAGCTGCATGCTAATGCTCTGAAAAATATCACCCTGTTTTCTCAAGGCTGGGGAGGGGTGATTGGCCTTAATTTAGTCGTTGATAATCCAGCACGGTTTGACAGAATTGTTTCCGCTACTACTGGTGTGCCGCAGTGAGATGATGGTCACTTTATTCAGGAAGATAAGCCTGATAAAATTAGCGCGGCAGTTATTCCTTTTCTAGAGCTAAGCAAATGAAAAAGTGGCTAATAAGAATACCGCTCGCTTTGCTTGCAATTATTGCCTTAGCTATTTGGCAGCTCTATTTTTCTGCGCGCCCATCGTTAATGACTGACCCTGCAACACTAGCCGGTGATGGCAGCACCCTTAATTACTGCGAGCTGCCGGCACTAGACGGTAGTGGTAAAATTGCGATGGATATTCCTAAAGGCAACACCCCTGGCTGTGGTTACGATCACTTTCCTTTGCCTATATTGACGCAATGTACAGAGTCCTTGCCGACTGAAGCCGATGATATTCGTGGTTTATGGATTGGTATAGAAGGAGACCATGTTGGGCACGTCGAGCGAGTAGAGCAGTGTGGTTCACGAGTGGTAATTACTAGCTCCGGCATTATCCACGATGGCGGTCCCAATGCCGATGCAGACACCGTTGGATTAAATTCCAACGATACCGAGGGCTCGGTGTTGTTTATTGCAGCAGGCAAAGAATACTGCGGTAGAACATCAGCCAGCATGACATGGAATGACAAAGTGTTAGATTTTAATGCCTTTGGTTGGGGGCCAGTGGTCGTTAAGCGCTATATGCAGGGCGAGCAACTCGTTTGGGAATACGTCGATGGCAGCAACACTATTATGGACAGAATATGCCAGTTACCAGAAGACCATAAAAGGCCTGCCAAGCGCGGCAAACGCATTGATATTTTTTAAAGGTAACTAATGAGACCTGTCTCTTATACACA
>OLHR01000427.1_pt1 | contig 12935 bp, 12 predicted proteins | sample 1609291 | NCBI WGS metagenome assembly OLHR01 (sample SAMN05416707, study PRJEB24817) | seawater metagenome | isolation source: Sea water | place: Canada:Atlantic | collected 2013-07 | reverse complement strand
GAGATCATGCCTAGTCTCGTGGGCTCGGAGATGTGTATAAGAGACAGGAGGATATCGTCGATGGTCTGGAAAATGCGCCACAGGCATTTCTCGGTCTTTTTTCGGGTCAAAACTTTGGAAAGCTGGTCGTAAAAGTCAGCTAGTAAGATATTTTTACCCGCGATATTTATTCAGGAAATATGCCTCGATAACGTCACCTTTGATACGGCTTCACACCAGTGTCTATGCCGTGTCCAAGGCGCTAACCCGTAAAATAAAATGACACCAGGCAACCGCACTCACAGCTGAGGCTCAAAAGTACCTGCCGACGCTAATTTCCAGTCGCGTGCCCAGTCGTCCGGCACAACATCACCCAATAAAACATTCGCTGCAAGAGGTGGAAAAACGTCGTCAAAATGTTGGTTGATACCATTTGCGCCGCGTCGCCAGATCAAATGAGGAAACATTTTTTCGGGGTCGTCAAGACCCATTGCGCCGATGATCTCGAAGGCTGAGCGCAGTGTGCGCTGCTGAAAACTGGCAACCCGTTTGTGTCGGCTCTCTACGTCCAGTGCCTTCCCGCGCACTGGATCCTGCGTGGCAATACCCGTTGGACATTTGTTGGTGTTGCAGGCCTGGGATTGAAGGCAGCCTAGCGCCAGCATTATAGTGCGGGCTGCGTTAACAGCGTCAGCGCCGATCGCCAGCTTGGTGACTATATCAAAGCCAGTTGCTGTCTTGGCCGATGAAATGATACGAATTTTTTCACGCAGACCCGTGCCCACTAGGCAGTTATGCACGAAGCTGGTGCCTTCCAGACAGGGAACCCCTAGTCGGTTGCTGAACTCTACCGGTGCTGCGCCGGTGCCTCCCTCGGCGCCATCGACGGTGATGAAGTCGGGTGTAATGCCCGTCTCCAGCATGGCTTTACAAATCGCCAAAAATTCATACTTGCGACCAATGCACAATTTAAAGCCCACTGGTTTTCCGCCACTCAACTCCCTGAGTTTAACCACAAAATTCAGCAGACCCTTCGGGGTGCTGAACTCTCTGTGTCCAGGGGGTGAGATCACATCTTCTCCCACAGTGACCAGTCTGATTCGTGCAATTTCGCTCGATACCTTAGCCGCGGGCAGCACGCCGCCATGAGATGGCTTTGCACCCTGTGATATTTTTATTTCAATCATCTTGACTTGGTCAAGCGTGGCTGCGGCTTTGAATGACTCTGGATCAAATCCACCATCAGGCGAGCGACAGCCAAAATAGCCAGTACCGATCTGCCAGACGATATCTCCACCCTGTCGATGATAGGGGCTGAAGCCGCCTTCACCGGTGTTATGGTAGAAACCGCCCAGCTTTGCGCCCTTGTTGATTGCCATAATGGCGTTGGCACTGAGTGCCCCGAAACTCATGGCGGAGCAATTCAGGCGCGCAGCATTGTAGGGTTGGGTGCACTGATTGCCACCAATCAGCACGCGCTTAGACTCCTCGAGCACCTCGGTCGGTGCGATCGAGTGTGCAGCGCCCAACCAGCCTGCTTGCGTGATGTCATGTGCGGTGCCGAAAGGTTGGGTGTCGTCCAGCCCCTGCGCTCTGCGGTAAACGAGATCACGCTCCTCTCTATTGAAGGGCAGTTCTTCGGTATCGCCAGCGATAAAGTATTGGCGAATTTCCGGGCGGATAAACTCCAACGCGTAACGCATATAGGCCGCCACTGGATACAGTCGATTTAGCGTGTGAGGGCTGAACCACAGGTCATGTATACCAACCACCACATACAGTCCAAGAATGAAGGAGATTACGTGAGCTGGGGCCCAATGATTGGACGCCACATAAATAGAGGCCGGGAAAAGCACCAGAGCAATAAACCAAAATAGTTTCTGCATGAACGTCACAATATATGCTCCTTGAAAAATACAGTTGTAGGATTCACAAAATCCTTTGAGTTTGTTGTGCGCCTGCCATGCTCATTCCTTGGGCAGCTGAGTCACATGCTCGCAAAACGTAATGTTGCATTATGCACTAACGACAGGTTTTCTTTTTTGCAAGTCAAGAGCTCCTTAGTACCTGGTCCGTAGGCATAAATAAACTGGCCTAATTTTAGCGTGTCAATCATCGATTCCGCAATCTCGGCACGTACTGCAGGGCAACCCCATGATCGCCCCAGAAGACCTTGGGCGCTTGCTGCGACGGGATCCACATAGGGTGCTCCATGCATAACAATAAAGCGCTGCATCGCAGATTCATTGAACCCTTTACTTAACCCCTGCAGCCTCAGTGAATAGCCATTGTCGCCTTGATAGGTGGCCTGTGTCAGGAATAAACCTAAGCTGGTTTGATGGCTGCCCTCGCGATCTGAAAATGCGTTGGGAATGTCGCCACCAGAACCCTGACCATGCGCAACATGTTCTTCGAACAATAATGCCCGGTTGTTCAAATCAATTACCCACAGACGTGGCTGCCGAGAAGGGATGGTGTAATCGATAATAGCCAGACGGCTGGCCGACTGTCCAACACCACTGTTCTGTGCGCATTTCATGGCGGCAACGGCTTCTGATATCGCAGCAGAGTTCAGTGTTGGGACGAGGCGGCTTATCAGGGCAGAGTCACCGGCCTTTACCTGAACGGTGGCAAGCAAGCCGAATGCCAGAGCAGGCAATAAGCGCATGATAATTATCTTGGACACAAAGCGTGCATTCAAGCTGCCTAATCAAAATAGAACACCTGACATTGTATAATAAATGTTAATTAATTCAATGCGATAGTGTCGATATGCAGTGTTTTTTTTATTGAGTTCAGTGCTTACCTAAAGTAGCCATAGCGTCATTTAGTCATCGGATGGCGCAAATGCCTGATTTAGGAAAGCAATTCTCGCCAGCATTGAGCGTTTTGAGATTTCGTTCTTCTCCATGGCATCATAACCATGCACCGTCTGTTTGGTCTCGTTGATGATAACCTCAATGTCTTGCTGTTGCAGGGCGGAAATATAACGTAGACCCTCATCTCTGAGCGGGTCAAATTCAGCCGTTTCCACATAGGTCATTGGCAGGTGCTGCAATTGGCCATGGCCGGGGGCTGCATAGGCAGGGGTAGCTGCATCTCGGTAGCGGCTCAGGTACATGTCCCACATATATTGGTTGGAGCGGGCATTCCACACCGGTACGTCGATGAACTCGGTTGCAGACAGCGTTGAGCAAGTGTTATCCAGTACCGGATAGATCAGCAGTTGTGCGCAGAGTTTGACGAGCTTTTCGTCCCGGGATTTTTGTGCCACGCCTGCTGCCAGTGCGCCGCCGGCACTGTCGCCTCCGACGGCGATGCGACTCGCATCAATACCCAGGCTATCAGCTTTTGTGATGCCCCATTCTAGGCTAGCGTAACAATCGTCGAAGCCACCGGGGAATGGATGTTTGGGCGCCAGTCGGTAAGGGACAAAGATTACAATGCATCCCGTTTCATTGGCATAGCGTTCGCAACTTTTTAGATGCAGACTTGCATAGGTAATTCCGAAGCCGCCACCATGGTAATAAACGAGAGCAGGAGCAGGTTTTGCCAGGCCATGAGGTTTCAGGGTGAAAACCTTCAGATGACTGCCATCGGCTCTTGTGATGAGGTGATAGTCGACCGTTAGCTTTAGTGAGCGCCTCACGAAGAAACACTGCAACTTCATTGCCGTGTTAATTAACCACAGTAGTATTACATTGAAGGTTAAGGTCACTACGGGAAATTTTGCGAAGTCGGGGTGGATGTCGTATTTTTTATTCATAGTGTCTATTTTCTATGTTGTTGATATTTTCTTGAAAAGAAATGCCGGCAGACGATCGTGTTGTATCAAAATACGCTACTTTGCAGCAGTCATTTTTTGTAACCAAGCCGCTGTTGGCGGTTGTAGCTGATCTGTCAGGCCAGAAGGTTGCTTTCAATCGGGCGCTGGGTTTGATTTATTATACATGCTTACTGGTATTTTCATCTCGACTTGTTGATAGCGTCGATGTGGTCCATGCTGGGAAAAATAATGCTATGGACGTCTATTATTATGCTATCCAAATTTGATGACTACCCGATTCACCAGACCGCCGAGCCTATTTTTCATACCGCCTCAAGCGATCGTTTCTTCTATGACCGCTACTGGTATAATGGGCACGCTCAGGACGGCAGCTTTTATTTCGGTGTGGGGATGTGTCGCTACGCTAACCTCGGCATCCTCGATTGTAGTCTGAGTCTGGCTATAGACGGGCACCAGTTCGCCTTTCACGGCTCGCGCAGAGCCCCCCAGGAACCTACTGACACCACGGTAGGTCCCTTTGCGTTACAGATACTGGAGCCGATGGGGCGTCACCGACTCCTGATAGAGGCCAATGAAACGGGTATAGAGTGCGATCTGCTGTTTACCCCCCGCACCGCTTGTATAGAAGAGGGGCGCCAGACGCTGCGCAACGAGCGACATATCGTGATGGACGCTACGCGTCTCGATCAGTTTGGCTTCTGGTCAGGATGGATTCGCTACGACGGTAAAGAGTTGAAAGTTGATGGGCGCACGACTTTTGGTTTGAAGGACCGCTCTTGGGGCATTCGCCCCGTGGGAGATGCCTATACCGGCGGCGCACCCTTAGCTGAGTATCAGGCCGTGCATTTTTGCTGGATGCCGATTCACTGGGAGAACGAGTGCAGCCTTGCGGGTTGGTTTGAAGACGGCAACGGCTACCAGTGGCACACGGACCAAGCATTTTTGCCACATTACTCCAGTATGGACGCGATCCCAGATACCATCGACCCTCAATCTCGCGTGTGGCAGGGTAAGGTAGAGCATCAGCTCAATATGATTCCAGGCACGCGGCGCGTCCGCTCAGCGACCATTACGATGCACGACCGATCCGGTGAAAGTATGGAAGTGCATTTGGAGCCGGTGCTGGTGCATCGCATGAAAGGCCTGGGTTATCAGCATTCTCAGTGGGGTCACGGTAAGTGGCAGGGCGAGCTGGCCATAGCGGGCGAAAGTTGGAAGGACAGTGATCTAGATCCGCTGGCGCTGGAGAATCTTCATATCCAGCAGATCGTGAAGGCAACGTGTGGTGATAAGGTGGGCCATGGTGTGCTGGAGCAGATGCATCTAGGGCCGTCGACAGTACTGGGCTTCGACGATTGGTTTGACGGTACAAAATAATCATAAGTAGATCAATCAACGCACGATAAGCTATTTTTGTTGACATAGTTTGATCAGACGAATCATGCAGAGGCGCAGAAAAAATGGCCAAACATAGAAGTTTGCTGTCTAGATTTTTGAGAATGGTGTTGCTGCTCGGGCTGGTGCTTGTTGGCTTGTCTTTGATAGTGGTCTGGCAGGTAGGCGCCTGGCATCTGGTTTTTCCATCTCATCATCACGATATTGTGGCGCCCGTTATTTCGCCAGACATGGTGTCTCCTGCTGTTCTGGTGTTCAGCAAGACCAACAGCTTTCGCCACACAGAGGGTATTGCCGGAGGCGTAAAGGCCCTGCAGACCATAACGGGAGCTCAGCAGTGGGGGATGTTCCATACGGAAAACGGTGCCGTGTTCAATGAAAACGATCTGGCCCGTTTTGATGTGGTGGTTTTTCTGAATGCGTCTGGAGATGTGCTCAGTGACGAACAGGAGAATGAGTTTCAGTCATGGCTCCAAGCGGGTGGCGGATGGCTTGGGATTCACTCAGCGGGTGATGATTCACATTCCGAGTGGCAGTGGTACACAGACAATCTGATCGGAGCGGCCTTCACTGCCCATATCATGGGCCCTCAATTCCAGAACGCCACTGTTGTTATGGAGAATCAGGCACACCCGGTTCTGTTAGACGTGCCTGATACCTGGCAGCACGAAGAGGAGTGGTACTCGTGGGAACAAAGCCCGCGCGTCGAGGGTTTCACCATTTTAGCTTCTCTTGACGAGGCTTCTTATAACCCAGTACAAAAGTTTATGGATTATGAGCGGGACCTGAGAATGGGTGATCATCCGGTTGTGTGGGCTAACTGTGTGGGCGATGGGCGCAGTGTTTACGCCGCCATGGGGCACAAGGCAGAATCCTTTGAGCAGCCCGTTTTTCGGCAGTTAATTCTTAATGCCTTGAGCTGGCTAATCTATGCAGAGGCCTGTCCGTTTTTGCCAGAGCCCTATGACAAGGTAATGACCTCGGTTTCCAACGCTGGAATATCACCTTCAGGTAATTGAAAGCGCCAGAACATGATGCCGTAGGGTCGTCCTTCGGTGTCCAACCAGTTAGGGCGTCCCGGGTCCCGGTGTGCCACGATCATTTCGAAGCTGCCGTCCTCGTTGAGCACAGTTTGCGTTCTATTCAGTGAGATACTGCGTTCCTCGTAGTTCAGGGTCTGCAGGAATCGATTGAATAACACCACATTGGCAAATCGGCACTTTGGAAAGCGACCTCGGATGAGCAGTGCCTGATCCGGGCCGAGTACAAACGGCGCCATGCTGTAGACGTTGTCACGCGCAGCATAGGTGATGGAGTCGTGGGAGTCGTCTTTTTTCGGTGGCTTAAACTGATTGGGTACCCTTGATACCCACGATGGACTGTTTTCATTGTTCATTGTAATCACGTTGCCGCTCACAAACGTGGTGACGCGCCCGATACCTGCGGCGATCTCGGCATCATTCGGTGATTGCCGAGGTGCTACTGACTCAAGATTGCGAATATCGACCGGAATGTGGTGTAAGCGATCGTTGTTGATGCAGTGCTCGCGCTCATAATAGTGCCGTGTGGTAATGCTCGCGGCACCCTCAGCCATCGGCATCCAGTTGCCCTTGACTTTTTCTGCGCTAAGAATAATTTCGTAATCGCCATTTTCGTCCGCCTTGAACTGGGTGTCATTGAGGGTGGACCCAATGCCGTCACTGCCGGTATCGGCCGCTAACTCTATGGTGAAGCTGGTGTAGGTGGCACCGGCGAGATTGCCTGTAATGCGGTAGCTGTGCTGGTCATCAATAACCGCTGAGTAATACCTTGCATCAGGATTGTCTCCCAGCATTTTTTTGTGTTGACTAATAAAAGACGTAAAGAACGGTCTGGCAGGATCCGCTTCGAGCCAGGCCTGCAGCGCGTGCATGAGTACGTGGAGCATGACGCGGTGCGCCTCTGCGAAATCTTGCGGCGTACGCAACTTCCATTCGGGGCTTGTGAATGCGATTTCCAGGTTGTCCAGCGCCTGTTGCAGTTCTGCCAACGCTTTCGCAGCAGCGCTGTTGGGCTTCCCCTGAGCTACGGCAGCCACTGTCGGCGCAAGGATGCTTCCGATCAGGCCGCTCAGGGCGACTCCCTTTAATAATTCGCGACGTTGCATAGGCTGTCTCCTAGTGACTGACGGGTTAATAGCTGCGGTTACACTTTTTATATCGCGTTTAGCGGGCGCTGTCCTCCGCACAGGACATCCGTGACGCGCTCGGTATCCATGTACTCTTTTAGTCTGATTAATTTACCTGATTGGAACTCGAACAGGAAATGGTATTCATTGCTATAGATCTGCCCGGAAATATGTTTTCCCTCGCTGCTCGCTTCGACAGCGACCTTGTCTCCTTCGCCGACCATGCTCAGAACTGTAAAGGTCAGCCCATCGGGGAATACGTCAAAAATCCCGCCTGCCGAAGCCGCCACCTGTTCACGCGAAAAAACGCCGGATATCAGTGTGTTGCCCATAGTTTGGACGCACCCGTCGGCGGCATAGGCATCAACGATGAACGGGACGTCCCCACGGTTTAGTGCATCAAAAAAGTGCGTGACGATTCTTTTGTTAGATTCACTGTTGTTGTGCATAACTGAACTCCGATGGTCGTTAGCTTAGAGGTTGGCAGAGTCCACTCGGCCGCGTTGGGATTTGAGCTGTCCGCGTTTTGTTTTACTGTCCACTCGCTTTCTCTGACTACTGCGAGTGGGCTTGGTAGGTTTACGTCTTTGACGTGTCACGCTGGCGGCTCTTATTAATGCACTTAAACGCTCTAGCGCATCGCCACGATTTTTTTCTTGACTGCGAAAGCGTTGAGCCTTGATGATAATGATGCCATCGCTGGTAATACGCCGGTCATTGATTTTCTTCAGGCTTTCTTTGTACGTTTCTGGCAATGACGATGCTCCGACATCGAACCGAAGGTGAACGGCCGAGGAGACTTTGTTGACATTCTGTCCCCCTGCACCTTGCGCGCGTATAGCCTGAAACTGAATATCCGCCATTGGAATACTCACCTGGTTCGATATTTTCAGGCTCATGGTGCGATGGGATCCATCGTGGGTAGCGGTGCGGAATTACTAGCGGTTGCGTCCCAGTTTTTCATGTGCATCAACCCATTCGTTGGTGCGAGTTTCCTTGTCAATCTTAGCCGCAGCGCTCAGTGAAATTTCCCCCGCCAACACCAGTCCGGCGGCGATTTCTGCCAATTTTAGAGCCTTACCTGGGCCAAAACAATCCATTATCTGCAGGCATTCGCGTTGAGTGGGCAGGGCAGTGCCGCCCCCATAGGTGGCAAGAATCAAAGCGGGAAGCGTAATGGAAAAATAATAGTCTCCATCACGAGTGACCTTGTTATAAGTGGAGCATTGGTTGGACTCGCCTATATTGGCGACGTCTTGTCCAGTCGCAAGGTAGAGAGCAGCGAGACCGTTGGCAGGGTGGGCAGCGTTGTTGGACGAGTTGGTCAAAAAAGCACTCAGGTTGCTAATACCTTGTCCATAGTGCATTTGCTGCGGCGAAATGCGCAGATTTTTTTTCATCACATCGGCGGGGATGGTGATCTCTGCGGTGACTCTTCTGCCGCGTCCCTTTAGCATATTGACGGAAGACGTTTTCTTTTCCGTATCGAAGTTTCCCGACAGCAGGTAGTGGGATAATGCTTTGAACTCTTTATTGATCCACTCACAGGCAGCGAATGTGGCCTTGCTAGTCATATTCTGTCCTGCAGCGTCTCCTGTGCTGTAATCAAAGCGTGTAAAGACCATATTATGGGCGTGGTAGTGCTCGATCTCATTCAGTTTGCCCACAGAGGTGGTTGATTCTGCTTTTGCCTTGATGTGTTCAAAGTGTTCATCCAGCCAGAGTCCGAAGTCGCGCGCTTCCCTCGCGCTGGGAAAAACAAAGACAGGCGCTCGTTGCATGGCCTCTCCCGATACGGTGGTGATGACGCCACCGCTTTCCCTGATGACGCGCATGCCCCGGTTGTAACTGGCCAGCATTGTGCCTTCTACAGTCGCCATGGGGACGTAAAACTCGCCTTTGGCATGTTCACCATTGACCAGTAATGGGCCCGCTAGACCGATGGGAATTTGGGCCACCCCAAAAATATTCTCGATATTTCCTGCCATCTCGGCAGGATCGAACGAAAATTGCTTAGTGTGCTCGAGTTTTGCGGGTGTGTTCTCTTCTATGAAGGCCTGACGCTCGCCTATGATCTCAAGGCTGTAATCATCATTGTTAGATCGGGGTATTTTTTTGCTCACACTGGTGACCTCGCTGAGAATTAGGCGTTGAAATTACCCGATTAGACACTGTTGGTCAATTTGACGCGAATTGTGAATAACGGTTTTACAGTGAACTTGTCGCACCAAAGGTGTGTTGAAGATGTCCCTCAATGACCTGCAAAAAGGCCTTTCCATATTTTTTTAGCTTGCGCTCGCCAACACCTGTGATCTGTCCGAACTGCGTTGGATTGCGGGGGAGGGCGCTACACATTTCTTTCAGGCTGCGATCGTGAAAAATAACGTAAGGGGGAACACCTTGCTCCTCTGCCAATTCCCGTCTGCATTCGCGCAATGCTTCCCACAGTGTGATATCAATATCACTGGGCAGTGCCGTTTTAGTTTGCTGTCGTGCGGTTTTAGTGGCGGTTTCGCGGCGCAACATTATCGCCTCTTCGCCGCGTAATAATGGACGACATTTCTCCTCCAGGCGCAGTGCGCCGAAACGCTCCATGTCGACGTTCAAGTATCCCCGGCCTACGAGTTGTCTGAACACCGAGCGCCACTGCTTGTTGTTCAGTGCCGTTCCAACTCCATGGATGGGTAGATGATGGTGATCAAACTGCAATACTTTTGCATTCTCTGCCCCGCGCAATACATCGATCAGGTGATTGACTCCGAAGCGCTGTCCGGTGCGATAGACAGCGCTGAGTGCCTTACGGGCCGCATCGGTGCCATCCCAGGTGTCGATCGGTTCAAGGCAAGTGTCGCAGTTACCGCACGGCTTGGGCTGGGGTTCGCCAAAATAGTTCAGTAGGGCCTCACGCCGGCAGGTGGTGATTTCGCACAGGCCGAGCATGGCATTCAAACGGTGTTGCTCTGCCCGTTTGTGTTCTTCACTACCCTCGGAGGAGGCCATCATTTGTCGCAGTTTAATCACGTCCTGCAGCCCGTAAATCATCCATGCGTCAGAGGGTTCGCCATCCCGGCCAGCGCGACCTGTCTCCTGATAATAGGATTCAACCGTTTTGGGCATATCCATGTGTGCGACGAAGCGCACATCCGGTTTGTCTATCCCCATGCCAAAAGCGATGGTGGCAACGATGATAATGCTATCTTCGCGCAGGAAACACGTCTGGTGGTCAGCCCGAGTATCAGAGGGTAGACCTGCATGATAGGGCAGGGCGTTAAACCCCTGGCCTTGCAACCAAAGCGCGATTTCTTCGGTTTTTTTGCGGGACATACAATAGACGATCCCGGCATGCTGTTGATGCCCATCCTGCAAAAAACGCAGCAACTGCGATCGGGGGTTGTCTTTGAGTGCGATACGGTAGTGGATATTGGGTCGATCAAAGCCGGCAATAAACTGTCTGGCCCTGCTCAGATCCAGTCGCATAATAATTTCGGCGCGTGTGCGCGCGTCCGCTGTGGCGGTAAGGGCTATCCGTGGAATATTGGGGAAATGTTGATGCAAAAGACTTAATTTCAGGTAGTCAGCGCGAAAATCATGTCCCCATTGGGAAACGCAATGTGCTTCGTCAATGGCAAATAACGCTATATCAGCCTGCTGCAGTAGAGCCAGGCAGCGTTCCTGCGTCAGGCGTTCCGGGGCGATATACAGTAGATCAAGATTGCCGGACAGTAGATCCTCTTCTACTGCCCGTGCTGCTCTCACGTCTAGCGCAGAGTTAAGGAAGCTCGCGCGAACGCCGAGTTGCCTCATGGCACTGACCTGGTCTTGCATCAGGGCGATCAGGGGAGAGATAACGATGCCACATCCGTCTCTGGCCAAAGCGGGAATCTGATAACAGAGGGATTTCCCTCCACCTGTGGGCATTAATACAAGGGCATCACCCCCCTCGATGATGGTCTGAATGATTTCGCTTTGGGGTTCTCGAAAAGATCCGTAGCCAAAGACAGATTGTAATATTTTTCGGGCATTGCTCATGGCGATGGAGTATACCGCAGTAGCGGTGTCACACCGGAACATTAGCCCAAACGTGATAATAAATGGTAAAATGTTATACTCTATACACGATGAACTAAGAGCCGCGATTAGCCATGAGCAAGACAGACATCAAAACCGATCATCAAATTAATATTGAGTGCCTGAACCGTTTTATCGACCTTGCCAATAGTATTAAGGATGAGGGTGTCGATATTAAGATGGTTGCCCATGGCCTGATGTCAGCCTCTGGTTACTATACGACCTATGCTCTTGGTGGAAATGGCGGGGGCCTAACAGATTCTGGCGTGGAGAAGGTCACCGCTACCTACAAGAGTGAGTTGGAACGTATACAGAAGCTCAAGAAAGAGCAGATTGGTTCCAAGGTTTCGTAGTTTTGCCCAAAAATGCCTATTGTTACAGGCTCAGCGAGCTTATGTTCTTAGCTGGCAGCGTCCATTGGCAATGTGGTGAAGTTCAGGCTGCTGCCCGCCGATCAGTGTGCGGCGATCGTTGGCCACAAGAATGCCGTTGGCGGCGAGAGGACATGTCACCGGCTTGCCATTCCGGTGATCTATGGAGCGACTTGGTACCAAGCGCAGCGCCGGCTTAGCGGACCCCATCGCATTACGCTTCTTATCTTGTGGAGCGTAGTTTCGGGACGCCACAGCGACGACATAGGCGGCGATGACAATAGCCGCGGAGCCCGCTATACCGAGACTGATTAATATAGATCCATTATCTACAATGCCCTATAAATACTTATAGCGGAAGCCTAATCAATACGAACCTAATCTATCACGGCAATATTCGAGCCAATTCCGCTATCACCTTATTTTACAACAACTTAATGGGTTGGTGGTATTTGAAAAACTCACAACACTCAGAAAGTGTTCAATTTGCTGACATTTATGGGTTAGAGCAGGCTCTAACCTGAGTTGATGAATCCAACGATGCTCAGGGCAATAACGACGTTTGATTAGAAAGACGGATTGTGGCTACCTAGGGCCAAGGGATGATTCGCCAACATGCACAATGGCAGTGTGCCGAGAATCTAGAGCAAAATCTCTGTCGGATGAGGGTGGCTCAGGAAATCTTTGGGACTGGCGCTGAATCCGTACGCGCCGGACTGAAACACCACTATGAGGTCTCCCGGACCCGCCCGCGGCAGAATAACCTTATTGCCCAGCACATCCAGTGGAGTGCACAGCGGCCCCACGACATTGACCTCCTCCAGTTCATCCGCAGATATTCGATTACCCAGGCACAAGGGATAGTTTTTCCGAATGATCTGTCCGAAATTTCCCGAGGCAGCGAGATGGTGGTGCAGGCCGCCATTGGTGATAAGGAAGGTCTGCCCACGAGAGACCTTTCTATCAACCACTTCGCAGACGTAAATACCCGCTTCGGCTGTGAGATAACGGCCCAGTTCCATTACGATTTCTGCTCCTGGAAGCTTTTCCCGGGCGGTCTCGATCAGAGACGATAGGTTGGCGCCGATGGAGCCTAAATCCAGACGTTGCTCTCCAGGGAAGTAGGGCACGCTGTCTCTTATACACATCTGACGCTGCCGACGAATAG
>OLHR01000425.1_pt1 | contig 12966 bp, 12 predicted proteins | sample 1609291 | NCBI WGS metagenome assembly OLHR01 (sample SAMN05416707, study PRJEB24817) | seawater metagenome | isolation source: Sea water | place: Canada:Atlantic | collected 2013-07 | reverse complement strand
AGATCATGCCTAGTCTCGTGGGCTCGGAGATGTGTATAAGAGACAGGTATTGGAAGACAACGGTGAACTCATATTGGTTGTTATGCATAAAGATCCCGGACTGCCTAACTGGCTTGACCCATCTGGTCACGTTGAGGGTTATGTTACGGTGCGCTGGATTGGTGCTGCACAATACCCAACACCAGAATGCATACAAATGAAGACAGAGAAACTCTCCACCTTTCTGCACGAGGGTGTAAAAAAGATAAAACCGGATGCGCGCAAGGAGCAGTTGGCTGCTCGTCGACGCGGCGTGATAAACCGCTTTGGCTACTAGGGGAAACCACTGATGACAAACCCGGACAGTTTGCTGTGGACGCCATCACCGCATCCAGAATGGCTGAACATGATGAATAGGGAGGGCAGCTACCTCAATCTTGCGGCGGTGGTTCCGCTGGATGAGGATTCTTTATTGGTGCACGCGCAGAGGGCAACGGGCTTGCAGGATTTTGGTGACGACCTGTGGCGCGAGCCTTTTAGTGTGCTGGTGACATCGCTGGAACAAGAAGCACAGCTGACGCTAATGGGTCGGCTTATGGCCAGAAGCGATATTATTCTGTGGCTGAGCACGCGGCTTCAAGTAACTGATACGCTGAAGAAAAACCCAGTGATACTGGATGAAGAAATTATTGCGCCGACGATAATTGTCGGCCTGCCTCGGTCAGGGACTTCGATATTGTTCGAGTTATTATCACAGGATTCGGATGTGGGTGTGCCGCTCATGTGGGAGGCTCTGCAACCCTGTCCGCCTCCGGAGTCCGCGACATACACTACCGATCTGCGCATCGAGGAAGCGGACAAGCTCTTTACCCAGTGGAATCGCGTGGCACCTGAATTTTCCAGTATGCATGAAATACGCGGTGACATTCCCGCTGAATGTGGCTTGCTCACGGCCGGCACCTTTATCAGCGACCATTGTGCTGCGCTGCACCAGACGCATAGCTATAGTGCCTGGTGCGGCAGTGCCGATTATCTGCCGGTCTATCAGTATCACAAGACAATTTTGCAGATACTGCAATGGAAGAACCCGCGCGAGCGATGGTTGTTGAAATCTCCAGAGCATCAGGTGCATCTGGACACACTTTTAGAGGTGTATCCCGATGCGCGCATCGTGCAAACGCATCGGGACCCGATCAAGTGTATGGCCTCCAGTACCAGTCTTATCGGTACCCTATATCACATGCGCAGTGACCAGCCTTTCAATACGCAGTTGTTTGAGAATATTATTATGGGTGAAGCTACGGCTCAGCGCCTCGAGTATGTTATCGAGCAGAGGGAAAGGGGTGTTGTGCCGCCAGAAAATATTGTTGATTCTCGCTATCAGGATCTGATGGATAACCCGATAGACTGCATTGAAAAGATTTATGCCCATTTTGGCATGGCATTAGCCGATCCGACGCGGGAGAGAATGCTAAATTACCTGCGCGATAACCCCAGAGGAAAGTTCGGTCAGCACAGCTATGAGGTTGATGAGAGCAAAGCGATGGACAGAGTTTTTTTTAAACGCTATCAGACGTTGTACAACGTACCTGATGAAATCTGATGTTTGCGTTTGGAATACAGTTTACGGTACCGTTTATCGGCTTTGGCCGTCACTACTATAACCGACGATGTTAAACTTTAGTCAGGCACGATAATCAGTTGACGATAAGACGCTAGTGCTGTCCCCTCGATTGTGTAGCCGTTGAAAAACCACATCAACGGTGACGGAAACATGATCCAGACGTGCGGCGCGTTGCTTTCCCTCTCGGGTGGCACGAAAGAGGTGGGGGGTCATGCTGAGCAGTTGATGGATTTGTAGCTGGCTCAAAGGGTCAGTTAGAAACTGTAATGTTGAGGTTTCCCCTTCCGAGAAACCCGCTGCGCAGGCCTGGGTCAACATCGTTGATTCGGAGCGTCTGACTTCCGGGTAGATAACTTTGCGTAGCTCGATGAGATGTTGTGGCCCCGCATCGACCATTAGTAAGGTCCCCTCTTTCTTCAGTACGGATCGAAAAGAGTTGAACACGGGGAATCCAAATAGGCTAAGCAGACAATCGACGCTGTGTGGTGCCAGAGGAATGTTGCGATTGCTGGCGACCAGCCAAGTGGCAGCAAGTCGGCGTGTTGCGGCCTGTACTGCCCATTTGGAGATATCAAAGCCAATAATTGAAGGCCTACAATGACTGGAGGATCCGATCTGGGTCGCCAGTTGTTCTAGATAATATCCCTCACCGCAGCCTGCATCTACAATGGTCGAGTCAGCATTGATCTGCGGTTTGATGAGGCTTGCCAGCTTATCGGCCACCGGTTGATAGTGGCCGTCGCTGAGAAAATCACGTCGTGCTGTCACCATCTCTTTGCCGTCACCGGGATCTCGACTACGTTTATCCGCAGCGCCAAGAAGATTGACATAGCCCTGCCTGGCGATATCAAAAGCATGCCCGCCCTCGCAGCGCAGACAATCTGCATCAAGCTGTAAAGCATGCTGGTCTAGCGGACATTTGAGCAGGTTATTGTGAAGAAACTTCATTTGAATAGTGTACTCACTGTGAATGAGTGATTGTGGCTGCAGCGCCGATTCATTGAAGTTGTACTGAAAAATAAGCCAAAATATCGTTTAAGGCCTCACGAGTAGGATGGCCGCTCTCATTCACAAAATCGAGCGTAAGCACCGAATGACCTTTTCCCGGCAGAGTATGGGTGATAACACGTGCTGCGTCAGGGTCGTTAAATGCGTTTTCAATGGCGTGATATTTTTCAGCAGTGCACATAGGGTCTTCGGCAAACCGGTAGGCGTGTATCGGGGCGGTGTTGTCGATACGTTGTCGAATGGTAGTAATGTCTTCGTCTGACATGTGCAACTGCGTGGGTTTGAGTAACGGCATCGATGGCTGCGAACTGACAGCGGCCAGCACACTGTCATCGGCCATCAATGAGATCGCAAAATTGCCCGTGAGGCACATGCCGATAACGCCGACACCCTTTGTTTGGCTCTGCGCTTTAACATCGCGACATAGCGCTTTTAGCCAGTCCACAATCGGGCTTGAGCCATTCGCCTCAAACAAGCTGAATTCCTTGCGCATACAGAACACGCGCACTAGATTGCCGCCGATACTGACTTTCTCCAGTGGGCCAAATAGGTGCGGCAGTATCACCTCGAAGCCGTGTTCAACAAATTCATCTGCCAGCCGCATTGTTTCAGGTCCGATGCCGGGTAGCTCCTGAATGATTATTATCGGTGCACCGCGACCACGCCGATAGACATCATGGCTGATGGTTTGTCCGGCACTGCAGTTGGCACTAAAGGGAGCTGAGTCGTAGTCGGTAATGGGCGTAGCAGGATGATTCATGGTTTATACCCAGTGAAGCGACTTTTCATATGTCAAATGCAGCGTACGTTACTGTAACACCCGTTAGCACTTAAAATCAGAAATGGCGCATGATACTTTCCGCATAGGTCTCCATGAACTGTTTCTTCTCATCAACGGTAGAGTGTTTTTTGCCCAGCGCATACTGGAACGGTGGCGCTACGGTACTTTCTAGCCCCCTATCGGCCAATCGCTGATAGAGTGTTAGGCTCGGCGATGCGCTGATGCCGATCATGGCTTCGAAGGGGAGGTGATCGCGTCCATATTCTTGACGCAGTTCATTTAGCCGCTGTAACAATGGGCCGACGTCATCAGGGGCCGTGCCTGCACCTATGTAGCCGCCTCCAACGCGCGCCGCGCGTCGAAGTGCGATTTCACTGGAACCTCCCACATAGATCGGAGGATGCGTACTGGGTGCAGGGCTTAATTGTACTCGCGGAAAGTCAAAGTGAGCGCCGTGATATTCAACCATTTGGCCACTCCAAAGGGATTGCAGCACCTCAATAATTTCATCGGTAATCTTCCCGCGCTGGTGAAAATCAACGCCATAGATATCAAACTCTTCCTTCATCCAACCAATTCCCACGCCGAGGATAAACCGGTTGTCACTGAGTATCGCAAGGGTAGCACTCGCTCGCGCAACTTCATGGGGATTGCGCAGCGGTAAAACGTAGACCCCGCAGGTAAAAAGGAGTTTGCTGGTTACCGCGGCCATGGCGGCGAAAATAGCCGTTTGGTCAGGGTATTCGTCATCGGGTTGCATCGGCGGCACACCGCTTTCGGAATAAGGATAATTCGGAACGATGGACTCAGGGTAGACGGCGTGATCCCCACTCATGAGTCCATGAAAGCCCATCTCCTCTGCAAAGCAGGCAATCTCCATCAGTTGGTCGGTCTCAGCCCAGGTAATTGCTTGCCAGAATTTCATCTATTTCCCGCCATGTGCTGCACCGTGAAGTTCCCTATTTAAAGGGATTCTCGCGGGACGTCAAAATACGCTTCGTATTCCGTGAACAGCTCACGGAGTTCATGCTCCTCCATGCCCGTATTGGCCAGACTATACAAATGCTTGCCGTGTTTGTCCGCAGGGTTATTGTCGAGAAAAGATTGCATTGCCGTGGCAGCTTGGTCAGGTAGTTCCATTCCGAAGTGTTCATAGGCGCGACGAACAGTCCCTACTTGATCCGACATGAAGTCGCGAAAGTAAAGGTCTACCACCTGATTTTCCGGAAGTTTGCCCGACTTTCGATAGGCGACGGTATTGTTGTAACCCTGCGATAAAGCTTTGGCATAGTAGGCGGTCACCTTGCTTAGGTCGGTTTGGTCACTGGATAGGGTATGCAAAGTCGTTGCCAGGTTGCTGGTGGAAATAACAATTTTCACTGGATCGCGATGCGTTTGCACAAACAGTGCATCGGGATATTCGCGATGAATGTGTTGTAGATGCCATAAATGTTGGGGAGACTTGAGAGCCCAGCGTTTTCCCGGTGCTTTCCACTGCAGGACCTGCAGGAAGCGCCGATGCCATTTCAGCGCTGACCTCATATCACATTCCATGACCCAGCGGTCATAGGTGGGCACGTAAAACTGCACAAGATAAATCATTGAGGTGAAATCATGACTGGTCATAGTGACACATTCCTGAGCCCGTTCTGCGCCCATGGGATGCATTGTTTTAAATTGTGGCAGGAGTTGGTCAACCCTTTTCAGATCCTGCTCTGCCAATGCGATGCGTGGATCACTGCCATAAGTTGCTGTTTCCGGCGGCGGCAGCGGTCGAGCCGTTTCCCAGGTAAGGGGCACACGGTTGTCTGGGTCCATCACCAGCAAATCATGAAAAATCGTAGTGCCAGAACGTGGCGGGCCGACCACGAATATCGGCCTTTCTATGCGCTGCTCCTCAATCTCAGGTTGTTGTTTCAACAGCGCGACAAAATTCAGCCGGTTCTCCAGTGTGCGCACGAGATCAGACTTGGCGATGATGCGACCGAGTAGCGAAAGGTTAGCCTCCTTTTCTAGACCTTCGAGGAGCAGCGCCAGTGGCTGCCTAAAGTCACCCTCACCGAAATCACTGAGGCCTGTATTGTCTGAAGCGGTCTGCAGCAGTTTATCGAGGCTCAAATTAAGGGGCTGAAAGCCAATGGTATTGACGCTGCGCCCGACCATATTTAGAAACCGTACAGGCAAGGGCATTGCTGTTTTCATTTCAGGCCCCTAGATCAGCTAGCTTCATCAACGTGGTCTGCGGTGTTTCGACGTCGCCGGTCACTAAAAAGAAGCGCCAGAACACCAAGCCAAAAACGTTGCCCTCAGTGTCAAGCCAGTTTGGTAGGCCGGGGTCTGAGTGGGCGATTATCATTTTAAAGCTACCGTCGCTCTCTAATACTGTTTGAGTCCGGTTTAGGGATACGCTGCGGCTGCGAAAATCAAAGGTCTGCTGAAATCGATTCCACAAGCACACATTGCCGAATCGGCACTCGGGCCAACGACCGGTAATGACTAAAGCCTCATCTGGGCCAATGAAAAATGGCGCCATCGAATAGTGTGCATCGAAAGCCGCGAGGCCAAAGTCACCGGGTGGCTGTGGCGGTGGAAATTCATTGGGCGTCAGTGACACAAATGTGGGGAGTACGCCATTGGCCATAGGAGGCATGCCGAGCGTCCTGCCGTGTATGGCGTTGCAGACACGTCGAATACCCGCAGACACTGTCTCATCAGTGGGTGCCGCAGGCACGCCTTTCGCCGTTAGGCATTCAATGCGTATTCGCGGTTCTAGGTTGGGTTCCATGGCGGCAGGACTTGCGTGTTCAAAATAATGCCGCGTTGTAACCCGAGAGGCGCCGGGCTCAAGTGGCAGCCAGCCTTTGTCCTTTGGTTCGCCGCCCAGATACAACGTAAAATCGCCATTGCTGTCAATTTCGAGATCCTCATCATTAATGACGCCAGCAGTTCTGGTTGCCATGTGTCCATCCTCAGCGCCCACCTCAATGGTCAGCGAAAAATAGGCTGCACCATGGATACTGCCATGGATAACGTAGGCGTGATCGGGACTCACAGGCGCATCAAAGTAAATCGCGTCTGAGTTGTCTCCCGTTAGTTTGCGGCTGGGTGTTGTAATGCGACGAAAGTCTGGACGACTGGCATCCAGCTCAAAGTTTCCCACTAGAGACGCTTCTATAATGTGCATTAGCGCGCGGTGGGAGCCGACGATGTCCTCTGGAGAATTTAGGTTCCATTCAGGCCCTGACCAGCGCGTGTCGATCTCTTGAAGTAGCTCAATAAATTCGCCTAGGGCAGTGCGGCTCTGTGTTTGAATAGTCATAGTGGGTTCCGTAACGTCTTAGTTATTGGCTGTCGCTGTATGAGGGTTAGTGGATTCGAAAGGAATATTGAAGCGTTTACGATAAAACATCAATCGCTGCTCAACCTCCTGTGGGTCGAGGCCGAAATCAGTCAGACTGTACTTGTGTGCACCGTGCTGGTGCTGCTGATTACTGTCTAGCCAGCCTTGCATTGCAATACGCGCATCAGGTGTGAGCGGTCGCCCTAAAAAATTGTAAATGCCCTGCATTGCATGTTCCCAGTCTGTAGTGATGTCTGCATACAAAACGTCATACTGATTCTGATCAGGAACGCTGGCAGCACGTACTTGAAGGCTTTTATGCAGCATACGCTCAGTCTTCCTAAGCCACTCCTGGCCTACCCATTCAGGAGTTACACTGGCACTGTCGCGCACGATGGCGTTCCACACCATCGAGCATGAAGAACCAACCACTTTGACCGGATCGCGGTGTGGGCAAATCAGTTTGGCATTGGGAAATACCTGTAAAAGCGCATCTAAGTCCTGCATATGTTGCGGAGACTTGAGAAGCCAAGGTTTGTCCTCGGGATCATCTCGAAACCATGAAATAATTTTTAGCAGAAGTGCCATATGTTCATAGGCGGCTGTCTGGTTATGCGTCATTAACCATTCGGCAAACGTTGGTATTTTTGCCGACACCTCGAATAACTGTGTTGAAAAACCATGCTGTATTAGGCCAATTTCTTCTTCCACTTCGAAGGTGTCCAGCGGGTGCACCGCGGCAATCTGTGGGCTCATATACAGAACCGCTTTCAAGCCTTTTTCTACTGCGGTGATACGCGGGTCAATTTTCCCATTGGCTCTTGCCGTAAAGCACTCTGGATACGGCACCGGATAAACTGACTCCCACGATTTGATATGCAGGAAATTTGAATCCGATGCCATCAGGCGTTGTAGTCGAGTGGTGCCAGAGCGTGCAAGACCAACAATGGCGACCGGATCCGGCATCGAGCGTGCAAGAATTTCGGGATGGCGTTTGACAAGGTCCTGAGCATATAAGCGGTCTGTTAGCAGGCGCAGAATACTAGATTTGCTCATAAACCTGCCTAAAGGATTGAGGTCTGCCTCATTTTCTAGTGACTGCACTAATAGCTTCATCGGCTCCAGAAAACTGTCTCCGCCAAAGTCGGTTAGACCGGTTTTCTTTTTTGCTGCTGCAATTAGCGCCGATGGATTAAGATCAAAACGAGCGATACCTAGGGCACCGGCGCCACGCAGTGCGCCGTTGAGGAGGCGCATCGGAGTACGCTGGTAATCGATGGCTTGCAATTTTTTGTTCGTAGTCATTCTGTATTCTCATTGCGGCAATATTAAATAATCGGCTCTTATGTGGCCGGCGCCGTTTTACGCTATCATCTATTTAGTCCAAGATGCCATACTAAATGTGTTCAAGAAGAGATTCTTTTTATCAATGATTGATGCAAAGCCCGATCAGGTCGTGTCGATTCTCGCCGCTGCCAGGCGCTGCTATCTTGCCAATGGTATTTCTGCCACTGGTATGAAAGACGTCGCTGCCAGTGCTGATCTGGCGCGCTCCACCCTATACCGATATTTTCCAGGTCGTGACGACTTGTTGGTTGCGACGATTATGGAAGAAATGATTGAGCTTAACGATTGTATCCGCAAGCGGTTAGCGAGATACCCCCATCCTGCGGACCAAGTGGTTGAGGGGCTATTAGTTGCGATCAAGGAAATTCCTCGGCGGCCACTGCTGCACGCGGTGTTTGCATCGGGGGGCGACAGCCGAGCGCGCCGCGTGATTTGGAGTTCCGGCGCTATTGTTAGTTTCGGGGAGGAACTGATGGATCACGTTATTCAGCCTGCTCGCGATGCGGACTTGTTGCAGGACGCTGTGCGTCCTGAAATTTTGATAGAGTGGGTCTATCGTCTGTTATTGTCATTTCTCACGCTGCCCAGTAACTGGGTCAAAAGCGATGTTCAATTGCGCACTACGCTGCATGCGCTGCTGGTCCCTGTGTTATTGAAGTAACTTTTGAGGCAGTTTCTGCGATTGTTTCTGATCCGGCGACAGTGGCAGCCATTATTTCATGTGCACAGTTGTAGCCAGGCAGAAATGTCACGCCCGGGCCGGGATGACAAGACGCTCCGCACAGAAACAGGTTGTCAATGGGTGTTGTGTGGCCGGTACCGTCAATAAGACAGCGATCGCCGATCATTTGGTCGGGATGTAGCAAGCCATGAGTCCAGTCACCGTTAGTAACGCCCTGCATGCTGGCAAAATGATCAGATGAAAAGATAGCCTGATCCACAATGACCTCACGGAAGTCGGGCATATACAGGCAGATATGATCAATGAGTTTTTCGCCCATCTGGTCTCTTAATTTGCCGCGTTTATCCTTATCTGCCTCACACGGAAAATAGAATCCATAGGCACTTGCTATATGGAAACCAGGTGGCGCAAGTGTTGGATCGACTATTGTGGGTATCTGAAATGCCAGTGGCACATTCTCAGGTAGTGCGCCGCGCAGGCAGGTTTCGTAGCTGCGCTGTAGTTCGCTAGGATCGAGCACCATGGCGCCGCCAAAGTAGGCGCCAGGTATGTTATTGAGCTTTTTCAGATGGGCAGAATATGTGGGTCTGCGTTTAAGTTTAAACAGCATATGCACAAACGCGCCTTGGTGAGTGAACGCGTCTACTTTCTTTTGGTCGGCCTCGTTGAGAGTATGGTTTTCCAGTAAACCGTTAAAGGTTGCCTGTTTATCTAGATTGGAAACGATGATGTCTGCGTACAGTCGTTGTCCGTTTTTTAGCTCAACGGCCATTGCACGATTGTCTTCCACAACAATATGTGAAACACGCTGCTTCAATCTTACCTCGCCTCCCAGTTCACTGATTTGCTGGGCAAGGCAGTCTGAAAGCTTCCCGATGCCGCCCTTAACGCGCTGCATCAGGCCGTCTGAACCTTCTTGCGCCATCGTATAAATTAGGCACATGCCTGAGCCCGCCGTATACGGCCCTTTATAGGTCGCCTGCACCGCCGCAAAGGCCATACTAGAGCGCAATTCACGGTGCTTAATCGGGTCTGGGAAAAACTTATCGATGATATCCATGGCTGAGCCCTTGAAGGCAAGTTCCAGGTGCTCTCGCTGTTTTGATGTTTTCGCTTCGGCAATAAGCTCTTCCAATTTGCGCGGTGCTTTGCGCGCGGTGAAGCGATCGAGCACCTGCGCTGGATACTGGCAAAACTTCATCAGCCGGACGAATCCCAGCATAGCACCGGGGCCGAAACTGCGCAGGACGTTAAACGCAAGCTTCAGCGGACTCTTAAACAAAATCAGTGGACGAGCATCGGCGCCTGCCAGATTCACTGCCATTACCGGCAGTGGGATTAACTCTACGCCATGCGATTCGAAATCGAAATACGATTTTATCTCTGTAGAGAGAGGAAACAGGCAGCTCGCGCCGACTTCATTGAGGCAGCCCTTGAGGATTTCCCGAGTCCCCCCCATCCCGCCGACATAGTTGTTTTTCTCTAGCACGAGAACCTTTTGTCCATTGCGTGCCAGCACTAACCCTGTCGCAAGACCATTGTGGCCGGCACCGACAATGATACAGTCGTACTTTTCATCAGCTGTTGATGCAGAGATGTCAGCTTCGGTCTGTTTGCTCATACTATGCGCTCTAGCGTTGGGTGAGGGCTTGTATAACTGCTTTATCGGACATATTATTTTAAATGTCCGATTGCTGCAAGGTTAGAAAAGCGTTTATTTATTTTTTTGCATAGGGTTCAGATGGTGATAATCAACACTGTAAAGCTAGTTCTAATCGTTTTCAAAGCGTGTTGCCGGCTTGTGTGGGATGCCGTGGGAGATATCACGGGGGGTAGTTTGCCCTTCAAGGCAGACGATGTTGCCAAGCCTGACACCTTGGCTCGCCTGATCAACGAAGGGGCATTGCAGCCGCACGCGTCACCAATCGTTATCAACTCGGTAGCGCGTCAAGATATACCGTCTGTGAGCAGCAATTGCCACAACCTTGTGTTGACGATCGAACAGGCCGGTGAGGCTACTTTGCCCTCAAGTTTGTTCGTCAAAGTGCCGATGGAGTCTCTAGCGACTCGCTGGTTTTTTAGTATTATCAATTCTTGGCAGTTAGAGTCCTATTTCTTTCGCCACGTGGCGCAGACCCTGCCTTTGCGCACACCCATCACCTATGCCACCGCCTCCCGAGGCTCGCGCTTTTATCTAGTGCAGGAAAACCTCCATGAAGACCCTACGGTGGAGTTATTTATTAATCCGGACATGATGGAGGGGCCATCGCTGGAGCGGGTCTACGGCTGCCTGGATACCTTTGCTCGATTGCACGCCTGCCACTACGACCTTAGTAGCCAAGAGCGCGAGGCGATACTCCCGTTGGATTACCATCTTTTTCTTTCTCCCACTATGGGGTTAGTCGCACGAAATCTGAACCGTATGGCGCTAACGCCTTGTATGAAAAAACGCCCTGGCGAAATACCGGCTGATGTCGCAGAGGCGTATCGGCTTACGATCAGCCACTGGGACGATTTATTGGGGTATTGGTTCTCCGGCCCGTTGTCTTTGCTGCATGGAGACAGCCACCTGGGTAACTTCTTCGTCAGTGGACAGGAGATGGGTATGCTGGATTGGCAGGCTGCACATTGGGGTAAAGGTATTCGCGACGTGCAATACTTCCTTATTGATTCGCTGCCGGCTCTGACCCTGGCGGCTCATGAGCGAGAATTAGTTGAATACTACGTTCAGCGCCGAGCTCATCACGGCACGGCTATTGATCTTGAACAGACATGGCAGGAATATCGTAGCTTCACATTTCACACATTGATGACCATCATTGTTACCATTGGCTTTGGTGCGCTTAACGAAGACCAGGACGCCCTGTTTACCGAAGTTTTGAGGCGCGCCGTGGCAGCCGTTCAGCGGGCAGATTACGCGGGCTGGCTGCGAGAATTTTTGAACTCACCCTCGGCCTAAACCCTTTTTTCTTTTGTAGCGTGGCTTGGGTACTATGACTAGAGTAACTAGGTGACGCATAAGCAATATTGACGCGCCGATTCTGTCGGCGTCCATTAGGCCATTGATTCAGGATACTGTCCGATGAAAGCAGTTCGGTGTTGCGATAAAAAGATTCATGTTGTGGACGTGCCAGCTCCTAAGGGCGAAGGCGTAATCGTGAACGTGCGTTCGGCGGGTATCTGCGGCTCTGATCTACACATGCTTAATGCGGGGTTTGATCTTGGTGCGACGCTGGGTCATGAGGTCGCTGGTACTTTGAGTGACGGTCGTGCAGTGGCGTTAGAACCGATTGCACCCTGCGGGCACTGTGACATGTGTGTGCAGGGCGACTACAGCCTTTGTCGGTTGAGTGCAAATATGGTCTACGGTGTGGGTCGCGATGGCGGTATGGCGGATAAAATCATCGTCCCAGCGCGCTGTATTGTGCCCTTGCCCAACAACGTTAGCGCTGCCGATGCCTGCCTTGTGGAGCCTTTGGCTGTGGCGGCGCACGGTATACGTATGCTGGACATTAAGCCCACCAGCCGGATAGCTATAATCGGCGCGGGTGCGGTAGGACTTGCGGCAGCTGCGATTCTAACACCGCTTGTCGCCAAGGTGGATATTGCCGCCCGACACGATGCGCAAAGAGATGCTGCCGAGCGTCTAGGCGCAGGCCTTGATCCTAGTGGAGAGTACGATGCGGTAGTGGAGTGCGCCGGTAATTCTGCAGCGTTAATGCAGGCGGCCCAGCTGTGTAAGCCCAGTGGTATTATTCTACTGCTCGCGACGTATTGGGACGGGGTGGCTCTGCCTGCATTTGAAGTTTCGATGAAGGGCCTAAAAATTTATGCCTCCTCGATGTATGATCGCCATGGGCTGGTGCGCGACGTTGATGCGGCCGCCCAGTTGATGGCCCAGCGCCCTGAGTTACCGGGGATTTTGATTACGCATCGATTGCCCCTCGACGCCGCCGCAGAGGCTTTCTCTATCGCAGCGAATCGCAAGGCCGGTGCAATTAAAGTAGTGTTGGAGCCGTAAAAAAATGGTTGCGGGCAATGTGCGGCCGGCTTAACAATTCTTAACCAAAGTCTGCCCTGCTTTACACGATGCTTTGCTTCAATAGAGTCTTCACACATCATTGGAGATTAGATATGAAAGCACTTATTCTTGTACTAAGTTTGACACTCGTTTCCAGCGCCGTATTGGCACAATCGGAGGATGA